>CEOQ01052047.1_pt1 | contig 22472 bp, 20 predicted proteins | sample 361351 | NCBI WGS metagenome assembly CEOQ01 (sample SAMEA2619907, study PRJEB7988) | marine metagenome | biome: marine biome (ENVO:00000447); feature: deep chlorophyll maximum layer (ENVO:xxxxxxxx); material: "saline water (ENVO:00002010), including plankton (ENVO:xxxxxxxx)" | depth 60 m | reverse complement strand
CTTTGCCTTACACCTCCGAATACAGGAACGGGCTGATTGCCGTCGGTGTGAATGTAGGTTCCTACAATAGCGGAAAAGCCCCCAAGGGTCAGGAACATGGTTATGATTGCCCACCAGAAACCTACATCGGTATGGCCGTTGCTCCAGCCCGCTAAGGAATCTCTAAGGGTTATGGATGCCAACGCCAGAATTCCAAGTCCTACCAGTATTCCTAGAACACGAGTCATATTTTATCTTCCTTTCTTTGATATTCACAAATCCTGGGTGCTTAGCATAAAACTACTTTTAGTATTTCAAAAAATCTTCACCTACAACATATCATTATTTACCTGGTTCGAACAAACCACAAAATTCTTTTAGCCTGACTCGTATTGTCTCCCCGCGACCAGACACCACTTCCGCATTAGGTAGAGAATCTCTCATTTGAGAACCATAAGATTTACTCACTATTCTTTTATCCAGAATAACTAAAACTCCAGTGTCTTTAGAGGAACGAATTAGTCTCCCAAAACCCTGCTTTAACTTCAATGTTGCTACCGGCAACATGAACTCCCTGGAAGGCAATCCAGAGAAAAGAAAAATGCCGACTTCAAGTCTTTAGTCTTTTCTTTTTTGCCGCTGGGAAAAGTACATTGTTTAGTATTAAGCGATAACCTGGCGAATGTCGGTGAAGATCCAGATCGGTTTGTGGATCCCCTATTTGATGTTCGGGATCCTCAGGGTCATGCCCTCCAAAGTAAGTCCAAGTTCCCTCTCCGAAGTTCCCGTGAATATACTTTGCGATACTGCCTTCTTGTGCCAACACCAATGTACCAGACTTGAGACGATCTAACCTGAATGATGTTGTTAAACCGTAAAAATCTGGGATCACCGAAGTGTGATTTTGGGTCAACATCGTGGGTACTGGATCAAATTTAGCAGAGAAGTCAAAGAGAGAAAAAGCCCCCAACTGCAACCTCCAAGGTGTGTTCACCTGGTGACCATCGATGTCACTAAAGGAATTAACCGATGATCCCGTTTGTACAATTGCATTCGAAAAAGCCATCGCTGAATCCCAATCCATTTTGTCGGTTGCATCAGGATCCAATGGGCTTCCGTCAGAAAATGCCGCCGCAATATCAACATGCTCTGAGCCCAATGCCAACTCAAGAGTTTCAGTCGCCGAACACATCGCTAAAAGAAACCCACCGTCTCCCACATAACTTCGTATCTCTCTAGCGACTGCTTTTTTCAAGTCTGGCACATTCGAAAATCCTAATTGGTCGGCCACCTCTTTATTTCTGGCTACCTCTTCTTGAAGCCAGGAAGCTCCTGAGTAGGTAATAAAAAACTTCGAATATTGACCCGTAAAATCTTCGTGGTGCAAATGCAACCATTCAAACTCCGAGAGTTGCCCACCAATGACTTCCGGGTCCCAAACCGTCTCGTACGGAATGTCAGAATACTCTAATGCCATAGTGACCGCATCGTCCCAAGGAGCGCTGTTGGGCGGTGTATAAATAGCAATCCTAGGAGCCTTCTCCAGAACAACAGTTTCCATATTCGAATTTGCAATCTCAGAGCGAATGAGAGCTGTCGTGGCCCCTGTTACCGGTAGAATGCTCACACCCCTCAAAGCAGCTTGTCTTCGAACTCCCTCAGTATCAGGCAGAAGAAATGACCCTCCACGATAATTTAGTAGCCATTCCGCACCAGAATATTGTTCAAGTGTCCAATAGGCTAATCCATAGGCTTTCAGATGATTCGTCTGATCACTATCCATGGGTATTAATAGGGATTGGGCGTCAGCGAACCCCGCGCTGAGAACCATTATTACCTTTAGACACCCAATTATCCTTCTGATCACCTCAATCTCCCCCTAGTCGTCGCAGTTCCCTTCGAGCTAATGGAGCTATTGCACTATTAGGTTGAGAAACTATCAGGTCTTCCAATAATGTTATAGCCTGCTCACGATGTTGATCTGATATACCCATAAATCTGGCAAGCTCCAAAGCAGCTCGAGGATACTCCAAAGATCTGGGGTAGTCCTTGACAATATCTTCCCTAAAGCTTGCCGCTCTATCAACCATGCCCGCTTTTTCCGCTATTCGAGCAGAAAAAGCTAGAAGAACAGGTCTTTCCTGAGAAGGAGGTCCTTCGAGTTCTGTTTCAATTAGTAATAAAGACTCATCAAACTGGCCTCTGTGTTCAAAAACAGCAGCCCTTGCGACACTTTCGAGTGTATGTCCCTGCAACCTTCCGATATAATCAAGCAGTGTAAGGACGTCTGTTGCCTGATGTGGAGGAAGTCCAGACGCTGAAGCCATTAAACTTTTCGTTCCCAGATCAATCTCGTTGTTGAGTAGGTGTAGATAACCCCTTTCCAGGTCACTTCTTGGACCTTCGATTCCTTCTAGCATGCTTCTCGCCAGAACTTCATCACCGGCTAAATCCAGTCCCACAGCTATTAGGACGCTAAGCTCGTCAATTTCAACAGCATCTGGAAACTCATTTTTGAAATCATCCAGTGCTTTTATTTGATCCCTGGCACCACTGGCTACCGTCATACGTAATCCAGCTGCCAGGGCTCTTCTCCTTTCAGCATTACCTTCTGGGAGAGCGTCCGCTATCGCGTATTGAGCACTCAAAGACCTTAAAGTATCTCCCATCTCCAAAGCAGTTGAAGCAATCCTATAGTTAAGAGCCTTTATCTCAGCCAGGTCCAAAGCTTGCTCGCGGATGGCTTCATACGCCCATAATGCGACCTCTTCCCCACCCTTCACTTCCTCCGCTTCCCTAGCCAGCACAGTCAAAAATCCTCTTCGCCCTTGACCTTCCAAGTTTTCTAAAACGAGGATTGCTAACTCTAGTGCCTGTTCCACCATTCCTACTTCTAAAGCAATCCTGGTCGCTCCCCGCACTCTCGCTGTAGTGGTAGGCTCCTCCTTTAATTGATCCAATAGTACTCCCACCGATCTCCGATCTTCCGCATCCAAAGCTACCACTCTCCTAATCACGGCCGAAGTCTGAGATCCATCATGCCCTATGCCTTTGGCCCAAGCTATCGCTGCTGAATCATAGTCTTCTAGTTCTATCAAAAGATCACCTATCCCAAGGGAGAATTGAGAAGATTCACCCATGGCCTCCTCACCTCTGCGCAGAACCTCCAAGGCTTCCTGTTGTCCATAAACTTCCAAAAAGACCTGGCTTACTTTCCGATATGGTTCCGCTTTGTCGCCAGCAATGGCAAGCCACTCTTCGGCCGATTCCTGTAATCTTTCCAATTCATCGAGATTCCGATAAACGTCTAGCTTTAGACTTCTGGCGACAGTCGCCTTGGGATCGTCTTCTAAATAATTATCGATCAGTGGTAGTATCTTTTTCAAAGACCCCTGCTCGCTAAACACTTTTTCCATCGCCAGCAAACCAACATCCGATGTAGGATTGGCTGACAATACCACCCTAAGGACTCGCTCCGCCTCAGCCAAATTACCTCGACCTTGATGGCCTGCTGCTTCTCGGATCAATTGACGTTCGAGGCTTGGATTGTACCGTTGGGCTGAAACTCCCACGGGATCAACTAGTTCTATAACTAAAAAAAGGAGAGCTACCATAACTAGTTGAAATACACTGGTTCTATTCAAAGCTTCCACCTGGCTTAATCGCTGATTTATTAATTCGATCGAAATATTCTAGCACCATCAGCCTAAGAGCTGGTGACAGTTTATTCATAACATCCGGACCAGGTATTCTGAAAGTTAATAGTCCCATATCACCGTCATTTAATTCTCTCACCTCATCCCTCTCAAACTCCCCGGGGACCTCTGATTCCCTTTCTTCAGAAAATTCGTCCTGCTCTAAGCTACGTCCTGCATCTAGGAGTCTTTGGAACAACCTTTCTTGCCTCCGCAAGGTTTCTGGACTCAAGCGGTTATTCGTGAGCATTTCCGCCAGTCTCATAGCCTCTAAAGCCATCTCATCCAAATTCCCCAAGGCACTTCCATCTTCAGAGGAGTCAGCCAGATCGGAAAGTTGGTCTGCAATCTCCTCTTGCGCTCCAGCCAAATCTTGCAACTGGTTTGCCATTGTTTGTTCCCCAATTTGCATGGGCTTCAATTGACCAGTTTGGCTGTTCACAGATCCTTGCTGATCAGCTAACTGTTGTAACTCTTCCATTGTTTCTTGGCCCGATCCTTCTTGGCCGTTTTGACCAGCTTGCTGTCCTGCTGCTAATGCAACCATGGCAAGTTGATTTAGTGCATCGATGACTTGATCTGCAGCAGGAGGAGAACTGTTAGGCACACCCCTTTGCGAATCTAAACTCTCAAGTGTTTCCTCCAAGGCCATCATTGCTCTTCCTATCTGCGTCGACAACATCCTACTTTGTTCCGTTCCGTAAGGTAATGTTTGAGTGAGCCCATCTGCCATCGCTTGTAATCCCATTAATAAAGCTAGTTCATCCCCCCTGAATTCCTGAGCAGTTTTATTTTGTCCTCCTCTCATCTCTTCCCTCAAATCTGCCTGCTCACTTGCCATGGAGAGAGCATTCGTTGCAGTCTGACGAAGCGCTTCCATATTGACCTGCATCGATTGGCCAGCCATTTCCTCTTGGGCTTTTTGTAATTCGGAGGCCATTTGACTCAATTCAGATCCCGCTTCCTGCGCTTTTGGTGAGGCAGTTGAAGTGTTTCCTTGGCGCAATTCTCTAGCAGCTTCGCTCATGGCTTGTTTAGCCCTATCATTTCTCTCCTGAATTTTTGACATAGCATCTATGGCGGCAGTCTCCCCCATTTGTTGCAGTTGCTCTTCTAGTTCTCTTAATAATGTTCCGAGATCCTCTATCCTTTCTTGTAAGCCTTCCTGCTGTTGAGCTCGAATATCAGTTTCCGAAGATTCCGTAATTGCTTCAGCTAAAAGGTTTTGTTGTTCAGCTAATTCTTCCGTTTTAGCGGCAGTAGCCCTAAAGTTTTGATCCAGTGCTGCTTTTTGGAATCTATTTTGAACACTTTCCAATCTCTCGCTTAAGGATTCTTGGTCTTCCACTAGCTCTCTAAACATTTCTCTGGCACGATCTGCTTCCATCTCACCCATATTATCGAGAAATTCTTCCAATTGTTCTAGCGCATCTTGAGGGACCAATTCGCTCATTAAATTTTCGAGTTCACCTAGATCTTCCTCGAGGTCAACATCCCCCAAATCGGCCAAATCGATATTTTCTGATAGATTGGCCAACTCATTTTCCAATGAGTCTATAGTTTGCAATAACTGCCTTTGGACATCCAAGGCATCTCTAAACTCTTGCTGATCTTCATAAGCAAGTATTTCCCTCTGTTCATTCCCAGTTGATTGTTCTGACCGTTGGCTAGTGGAAGCAGTCTCCAAATCCTGATTAGTTTGAAGCTCTTCTAGGATCCGATCTTGTAATTCCTCTACCTTTCCTGCTACAGCTGTGAGAGCCTCCTCAGCATCTCTCTCTATCTCAGCCCTGGTACGCGGCAGTAGAAGGTACTCGTTAGTAACTCCTATATTTTGACTGGGCGCATTGTCGAAAGCCCGAACAAAGTAGTGTATCGTATCTCCAGGTAGTAATTCCCAACTGGTAAAATCCAGAACAGGATGCACTAATGCACTCCTCGTGCCACCGATGGGGATAGACTGAATAACGTTGGGAGTTGAACCACCGAAAACGTCAGTCTTATATGCAGCAATCTCTAGAGTTTGTATTCCATAGTCATCACTAGATTGCACTACCAATGGTTGCATCCGAGATACGGCAAGCAAAGTATCCTTACCTGGAATAAGCACCTCTACTTCTGGAGTTAAATCAGCTACAACAGTCACTTCTAATGGCTGTGGAAACAAAACAGCGGGATCACCATTTATTCCCGAAAAGGACCAAGAATAAACTTCACTTTGTGCAGGTATAAACGTTCCCTCAAAAAGATTGGAGTCTACATCCAAGTTCAATTTTTCTTCTCCGTCCAATAGCAAGGATGCCTTTTCTAGTAAGCCACTCGCCATGCCTTCAATACCAATCCGACTCCCCCTTGGAATTACGAGGTGAGGAATTTGACCTCGGTATTCCTCGGTGAATCTGCCAGTGTAAGCTGGATAATCTATCGTCAACCTTAAATCAGTAACTAATAAAGGATCCGTTGGGTTTAACAGGAACCTGTCCGATTCACTTCCATCCGATGCAACGATCCAATACTCTGTGGCTGCGTTCAAGCCACGCAGTGTAAACAATGCCTGGGCATTTTGTACCGGAGATTTCTCTTCGATAAGAACATCTCCTACAGTCTGTCGAAAAAGAGTTACTTGTTCCCTTTCCGCAGCATTTACCGTCACAACGACATCTGACCCTCGTAAGAAATCTGCAGTACCAGGAAAAACTATCAATAATGGTAAACTTGGCTTTGCCGACAGTTCTAATGGGGTAAATAAACCTGACCAAGCTCTATGTGATCTCTGGGGTTCCACCAATGTTAACACACACACAATTAGTCCCAATACTACAAGACTGATCGATGCACACCTTTTCCATTGGTCTATCTTGGTGCCCCTTGAACCATACAAATTAGCTTTAGAATCCCGCAGAATCTTTAGAGTTGTTTCGGATGCGTGGCTCGCCAGGATTAAAGACACTCCTTTAGGGATGTTCCTTTCTAATTGCAACGACCCTAATAGCAGACCGGGAGGAAGACCAATTCCTTTTTCCATTGAATCAACAATTGCTAACTCTTCACCCACACTTACAGACAGATTCCTGAAGATCAAGATGGCTCCCAATACCAACAGAATTATTGCCACATCTATGACCAAAGGAAGCTGAACACCCTGTCTCCATCCGTCAGAGCCAACCCAGATCCACGCCAAGATCAATCCTACGATGACACAAGAGATAATTGAGAACACCAACGCTAAACCCATCTTCCTGACCATGGTTCTGCGAATTTCTTCGAACAGCTCTACTATTCCGCTATGTGGCTTCATCACGAAATTAATTGACCTAATACGTAGAGGTACAAATTCACACCCATCTGAATCGCTGATTCGCGTATTTCAGGAGCGTCATCATGAACTTCTGCATCTTCCCAACCGTCACCCAAATCGGACTCAAAACTGTAAAACACAAGTAGTCTGCCCTCATGAAAGATCCCATAAGCCTGTGGAGCATTACCGTCATGTTCATGAACTTTTGGTAATCCACTCGGAAACTCGTACATCATGTGGAACACTGGATGTTCCTTAGGAATCTCGACTAAGTTATTCTCTGGAAACACCAGTTCCATTTCTCTACGGAAAGACTCATCCATTCCGTAATTATCATCAGCATGTAAAAAACCCCCTGAAACCAAATGATTTCGCAGTGCTTCTCTCTCTTCAGCCGAAAAGCTAACGTTTCCATGACCAGTCATATAAAGATAAGGATGGTCACCCAAAGCAGGGTCTGTCAGCTTAACAACTCTAAGCTCTTGAGAAATCGGCAAACTAGTTCTTTCAACTATATTGGCTAATAAATTCGGCAAAGAACTTGGGTTTGCGTACCAATCTCCTCCTCCCTCATATTGAAGACGAGTTATAGATAGTTCTGTCGCCAGAAGCTTTGTTCCGCTAGCCGCTATCGCGTCTTGCACCCCAGTCACCGAGGTCATCCAATAAATACCAATCGCAAATAAAACGGTTTTTTCTAGCCTCATCAGCTTGAGGTTTCCTTTTCAGATCGCTCCAGTTGGTGCTGTACCATTTGATACATTATGTTTTTTGAAACACCTAGGATTGTAGATACTTTTCTAGCCACTTCACTGGGTGAGATCCCTCTATACAGATATGCCTCTGAAAGAATCTCTGCGGCTACCAGTTTATCTTCCGTAATTCCTTCGTCTTCTTTTTTTGCTGGGGCAACTACCACCGTTATTTCTCCTTTGATCTTTTTTCCTCTAAAATACTCCAAAGTTTCGGATGCAGTACCTCGGAAAAACTCTTCGTGAATCTTGGTCATTTCCCTCGCTACCACAAGATTTCTGTCTCTCTGACCCGAAGCCACAAAGTCTTCCATCAAAGCCAAGAGTCGATTGGGAGATTCGAACAAAACGATAGTATCAGTTGAACTTATTACTCGCGATAGAACTTGTCTCCTCTGCCTTCCTTTCTTTGGGATGAAACCAAGGAAAGAAAAGGGAACGCAAGAGAAACCGCTAGCCACCAGAGCGGGTAAAATAGCTGAAGGACCTGGAATCGGATATAATTCATGGCCTAAACCAATTACAGAATTCAAAAGCCGATCTCCTGGATCTGAGATTAAAGGTGTTCCTGCGTCGGAAACAAGAGCCACAGTTTTACCTTCGTCTAATCTTCTCAACACCTCTGGAATTCTAGAGTCTTCATTATGGGAGTGAAGACTCTTCAGCGGAGTCTTAACATCAAAAGCATTCATGAGTTTCGCTGTCCTGCGGGTATCCTCTGCAAGAATTAGATCCACAGATTGTAAAACTTCAGTTGCTCTATGCGAAAAATCAGACAAGTTTCCAATAGGAGTAGCTACGACATAAAACTCGCCCATACCTGAAAACCTCCTAAAACTACAGAATACTTCTAAAGATGATCTTTTATTTTCTGGTCTAATACCTCAATTGGAACTATTCCCACCACTGTATCTACCACCTCACTGTCCTTGAAAAATAAGATCGCTGGTATACTCCTTATACCATACCTAGCTGTAATGGACTGGTTCTCATCCACATTCAATTTTCCTACATTCACTTTTTCTTCTGAATACTTCTCGGCCAATTCTTCAACTATTGGTCCGAGTGTGACACAAGGCCCACACCAAGTTGCCCAAAAATCCACAACACTCAGCGTTCCACTTTCATTTATTACTTCATCAAAGTTTGCATCGGTAAATTCCATAACATGTGCATTATCAGTCATTAGCCAGGTCTCCTTGTCACTCAATTAAGTTGGGTCTAACATTTACGATATCTTACTCTAAACAAATTCACAGTATAATGAACAACTATCAACTAGACCACGTGGGAATAGCTGTACCTTCCATAGCTACTTCAGCTCCAATCTTCTGTCATATTACAGGATTACCTCTACCGCAAGTTGAAGAAATTCCCCACATGGAAGTAAATGTTGTCTTCATCGGTTCGATTGAACTCATCGAACCTCGGACCTCAACTAGCCCAATTAGCAGACACCTCGAAAGGCACGGGTCATCCCTTCATCATATTGCCTTTACAGTACCTGACATCAGGTCATCCCTCAAATCGCTTTCAGAGCTTGGTTTCCATCTTATAGATGAACATCCTCGAGATGGTGCTAGGGGCCACCAAGTTGCCTTTATACACCCCAAAGATACTGATGGCATCCTGACAGAACTAGTGGAGCACCAAGACAATGCACAATAATCTGGACTCATTGCAAATAGTTACCAAACTTTTTGACCAACACATGCACAAACACAAGAGCGTTCAAAAATTCCATTACTTCCTTTTGTCACTTCTGGTCATCCTTTCATGCAACCAGGCTGACAGCCACAAGGTCCCTTCCGGCATTGATAGAGCTACTTTCATCTCCACCTATGTGGCCTTAAGTACTGCCGATATGGAAAACCGAGATGCCCGTGATCACATATTAGATAGCTTAAATGTTTCGCAACAAGATCTTGAATCTTTTGCTAATTATCATGGAGAAGATGTTGACTTCATGGCTGATTTGTGGGGTGAGATACAGTCACAAATAGACCGAACTTTAAATAATCCCATCACTACACCTTAACAAAACTCTTCTATGAAACATCATCAATAGGCTTTTGCCCATACCACTTCCATCTCCGATTTTTCCTTTCCTCCAATACAATCTGTTGGAATCTTGGCAGACTGAAACTCCTCACTAGGCAGACAACGTAAAGTGGCACCAGTCAATTCTTTTATGTTCTGTTCCACTTCAGGATCTCCACTCCATCCGGTATAAACAAAACCACCTGATTGTTCCATTATTTCTTTGATCTCGCCTATTTCTGTTACACCGCGATGAGAATTGTCTTCCCGTCGAGTCATAGCCATTTCAAGCAAAAGATCTTGGAACTGTTCGAGTCTGCTAGGCATAGTTGCTACTGCTTCTGCCTCGGGTATTATCTCCTTCTTGCCGCCTATTCGCTGAACTAAAACCACCTGGCTGGATTCCAGATCTCTAGGTCCAATCTCTAACCGGATTGGTACACCCTTTCTTTCCCATTCATAAAATTTACTTCCAGGATTAATAAAATCTCTATCATCTACCTCAGCACGGATTCTCTGGGACTTTAGCTCCGAACATATCGAGTTAGCTTTCTCTAGAACCGATCCATTTTCCATATCTTTGACTGGTATTACAATGACTTGGGTTGGAGCGATTTTAGGTGGCAGTATTAATCCCATATCATCGCCATGAGTCATTATAAGTCCTCCTATGAGTCTGGTCGAAACACCCCACGAAGTATTCCATCCATACTCTTCCTTCCCTTTCGCTGATTGAAATCTGACATCAAATTGCCGAGAGAAATTCTGACCAAGGAAATGGGAAGTTCCTGCCTGTAAAGCTTTGTTGTCCTGCATCATAGCTTCACAAGAATAACTCTTGATGGCGCCAGCAAATTTCTCAGATTCAGACTTAAGCCCAGTGACTGGAGGCATCGCCATCCAATCTTCCATGAAACACCGATAGACACCGAGCATGGTCTGGGTATGTTCTTCAGCTTCCTCTGAGTTAGCATGCATGGTATGTCCTTCTTGCCAGAGAAATTCTGAAGTGCGCAGAAACAATCTTGTCCTAAGTTCCCACCTCATTACGTTTGCCCATTGATTTAACTTCATCGGCAAGTCTCTGTAGCTTTGGATCCATTTACCCATCATTGACATCACTACCGTTTCTGAAGTGGGTCTGACCACAAGAGCTTCTTCTAATTCCTTTCCCCCTGCGTGGGTCACCACCACCAATTCAGGTTTGAAACCTTCTACATGGTCCTTTTCTTTCTCGATAAAACTCATTGGAATTAACAGGGGCAAATAGACATTCTGGTGCCCTGTTTCTTTAAACATGTCGTCCAGCGCACGCTGCATGTTTTCCCAAATAGCGTAACCCCAGGGCCTAATGACCATGCTGCCTTTCACTGGGGAATGATCCGCCAATTCAGTCCTGAATATTATCTCATTATACCACGCTGAAAAATCCTCTGATCGCGATGTAAGCTGTTTGTTTTTACCCATTTTCTGTCTACTCTCTTATTTCTGTTTTAGGGTTCTCGATACCTGAGCCCCGCTCAGCTTTTCTGAAAATGGCAAAAAAACCTGGAATACCAAAAAACAATACAGAAGAAACCATCCAAATACTCCTGTAGGAAATATACGTTAAGTCTGCAAACATCAACGCAGTTATTGCCCCTGCTATCAACGATAGTACGGCTGCAAGAACCAAGACAGCAATTTCGATTACATTTAAGCGCCATGCTGCTCGGCTTACCACCTTTCGTAACTTAGTTTCCCTGTTTTGATCAGCCATTAAATAAACTCATCCAATCTGACTTCCTCTTGCTCACCATTTTGCAAATCTTTCACTAAAATCAGATTTTTTTCTAATTCTTTTGGGGCTAAAATGATAGCTTGATGCGCCCCCGCCTTCGAGGCCATTTCTAACTGTTTCCTCAAGCTGTCTGACTTAAGACTGTAAAGAACACTCAACCCTTCTGCCCTTTTTTGATGGGCCATCTTAAGTGCAAGAGGTCTCTGGTTTTCTTCGAGTATGACAATGAAAATATCCACCTTATCTGACTCTGTTCTATTTAGATTTTTTATTGAAAGGAGCTCACCGATCACGACATCCCCCATGCCAAAGCCTACTGCTGGTATGGACTCACCCCCGACAAGCTCTAATAAGTGATCATACCGGCCGCCCCCACAGATAGCCCTTAAGGCGCCATCTCTGTCAAATATCTCAAAAACGATGCCAGTGTAGTACGCCAGTCCCCTGACAATCTTAGCATCAAACTCCACATACGACCCTAGACCTATCGCGTTCAGAGCTTCCATATACCTATCTAAGTTTTCCAAACGTTCTATTATTGGTTTGTGCTTTTTAAATTCTTTTTGGAAATTTTCAAGTTCATTTTCATGGCATATTTCCCAGATTTTTTCAGCAATTTCTCTCTTTAAATTTGCCTCACTACACAGCCTGTCCATGGAGTGATCGACTTTAGCACGTTCCATCTTATCGATGATGGAAAAAACTTGAGAAATAAATTCGGGAAGTACCCCTACCACAAGAAACATTTCCGCCATCAGTTTTCGATCCGAGACTCTGGCAACAATATCTTTGTGGGTCAATCCCAGTTCTCTCAATCCGTCCAAACCTACAGCGAGTACTTCTACGTCTGCATTCACCCCCTCCTCACCCACTATGTCTACATTCCATTGAAAATGCTCTCTCAATCGTCCTTTTTGTTGCCTTTCATATCGAAACAATTGAGGTATCGAGAACCACCTGATAGGCTTAGGCATAGCTCTGTGACGCCCAGCTAATATCCTTGCCAAAGATGGAGTCATCTCAGGTCGTAGAGACACTTCTCTTTGACCCTTATCTGCAAAATTATAGAGTTGATTTACAATTTCTGGACCACTTTTCTCCACATAGAGATCCAGCAACTCCAGCGGAGGACCACCGTATTCAGTAAATCCGTATCTATTTGAAACCGTTCTCCAGGCATCGAAAATATTCTTAATAGCACCAAATTCTTCTGGAGGGAAATCCCTGAAACCGGGCAATCGTTCAAATTTTGATTTTGCCATGATTAAGCTATCCTAACAAAATTGAGTACAGTTCCATTTATATCAGGTGGCAACTTCTATCATCCTACTTCTAGAGTGTGGTTCGAAGTCCAGCCTATTCAACACGTCTCCTACCGTATGAGCCGAACCTGTTACTACGACACTCCCAGACGATCCCAACCTATCAGCCATTACTAGTGCGTCATTAAAATCTGGGCACACTCTAACCGAAGGCAAATCTAAAATAGCAGAGACTTTGTTCAAATCCCAACGACGTTCACTTGGAGAGGATAATGACTGAGTTAAAATAACATGTTCCGCCTCATTTACTAACTCTGAGAATATTCCTTCCCAATCCTTATCACTCAGGACACTTACCAAGAGGACGCTAGGACTTTCCAGCTGAAGGTGTTTTAGAGTTTTAACTAGGGCTGCAGCACCAGCTTTATTGTGTGCTATATCTAGGACCCAGGTCACACCGTCTCTATTTTCCACTTGAGTTCGACCAGGCCAATCGACCAGTCTAATACCTTTGGCCACAACATCATATCCAGGTTTAAAAGCGTCCGGTAACTGATCCAGAACAGAAAGTGCAAGGCAAGTATTTATAGCCTGGTGTTGTCCAATTAATGGTGTGACCACCTCTACCTCACCCCAACTGTGGAATGAAGATATGAATGACGTCCCCGCCCTACTGACTTTAACTTGGGACAGTCGATTATCATGACAAATACTGGAAAAAGAAGAATGCCGTTGCCGGCAAACTTCCTTGAACATTGCGAGCACACCTTCATCACTTTCACTAGTGAATAGTGGGATCCCTTCCTTAACAATACCTAATTTTTCCTTAGCGATTTGCTCTTTCGTTTCACCCAAATAGTCCTTGTGATCCATTTCAATATTTGTAATGACAGTTGCTATAGGCCAAACGACATTTGTAGCATCTAGACGGCCACCCAGCCCAACCTCAATCACAGCCAGGTCTACCCCCTCACGTTCGAACATATGGAAGGCTAACCCAGTCACAGCTTCGAAAAAACTTAAGCCACACCTCTCCATCTCTGGGCCCAAATCTCTGATCAGATTTATAAGGCTTTGATCCGTGGCACATTTAGATCCTAACTGTATACGTTCATTGAAAGAGCAAAGGTGCGGTGAGGTGTATAAGCCAACCGAATGCCCCTTGACACTAAGAACTGAGGCCAGGCTAGCTGCCACTGATCCTTTGCCATTAGTACCACCCACATGGATCACGGGATAATTAACATGAGGGTCACCAGTATTTTTTAAAAACTTTCTGATTCTTTCGAGTCCCCAGTGAACGCTCCCTCCCATACTGGGAACAAAACGTTCTAAGAACCTTGATTCATATCGAGCCATTTCCAAGATTGAGCTTTCAGGTGACCCTTCGACTTTCCCCATTAACCAACCATATGGTCAAGCAAACTCTCTATAGTTTCCTTGAGATCTTTGCGATCGACAACGCAATCAATCATTCCATGGGAAAGAAGAAACTCAGCCGTCTGAAAATCTGCTGGAAGCTCTTGTCGGATAGTATCGCTAATCACTCTTGGGCCCGCGAACCCAATCAAAGCACCAGGTTCAGATATGTTTACATCACCTAACATCGCATGAGATGCGGTGACACCTCCCGTTGTAGGATCAGTCAAAACAGAAATATACGGCAACCTTTGAGTATGCAATCTAGCCAGCACTGCAGATGTCTTCGCCAATTGCATTAAGGAATATATGCCTTCCTGCATACGAGCACCTCCCGACGCACTCACGACGATGAGCGGTGTTTTAAATTGCAATGCAACTCTTGCTGTCCTGGCAATCTTTTCTCCGACCAAAGAACCCATGGACCCACCAATGAATCTAAAATCCATTACTGCTAGTGCTACCTTATGGGTTCCTATGCTACCAATTCCAGAAAGCACCACACTATTAGTGCCTAACTTCTCCTGAGCTCCTTTCAACCTCTCTGGATATGGCTTCAAGTCTGTAAAGTCTAGAGGATCTTTATTCCTCAGGTGCGCATCAATTTCCTCAAAAGACCCTTCGTTAACCAACAGTCTTATATATTCCTTGGGTGATATTCGAAAATGATGGTTACAATTCGGACAAACTCGCAAGGTCTGAACAAGTTTTTCTGAGTATAGAATCTTATCACACCCTTTACACTGTTCGAAAACATCCGAAGGAAGATCCCTTTTATCTCTATTTGTGAGAGGAGATTTGTCTTTACGAAACCAAGTCACTTCTAGTCCTCCTGAACAACCCTAGCGGCTATACCTATAGCTACCCAAGACATGAACAAAAAACTTCCTCCATAACTAACAAAAGGTAGCGGTATTCCTGTCACTGGAACCACATTGATCGTCATACCGATATTAACAAAAACATGAACCATCCAAGCACCCAAAATACCAAAGATCACTAGGCCAGCAAATACATCTGACTCCTTTTCAGCCATCTTCAACAAACTAAGAAAAATGAAGCTAAATAGGCCCAGTGTAAATATGGTTCCAAGGAACCCTAGTTCCTCGCCTATGACAGAGAAAATGAAATCGGTATGTTGTTCTGGAAGGAAATTAAACATTTTCTGAGTGCCTTCCATGAAACCCTTTCCAGTCATTCCCCCACTTCCTATTGCCACCATAGATTGAATCACATGGTATCCGGCCCCTCTCGGATCTACCGTTGGATCTAAAAAAACCAGTATCCGATTCTTTTGATAATCTGCCAAAGAATTCCATAAAGGTGTGGAGATGGTGCCCGCCACCAAATTCGCCATCATCACTGTTACCGATTCTAGCAGGAACAATCTGGAACGGTACCAATACAAAAAAGCTATAAGTAAGACGAAATAAGCAGCCCATATTTTAGCGTCGTAACTCAATATCAGAGCCAGTCCAGGACTAGCTAAAAGAATCAAATGGAATATTGGTGTACCTGCCCAGAACAAAATGGCAAAGAGAATTCCTATGAATGACAGAGCAGTCCCCAGATCGGGCTGTAGAATTACCAGAACAAGTGGAAGAAAAACGAAAGCGGAAGGCGAAATAATATCACGTAAATTCTGCATATCTTCAGAATATGTAGAGATATATTTCGCTAGCGCTAACACCGTCGTAATCTTCGCTATTTCAGCTGGCTGAAATCTGACAAATCCTATGTCGAGAAAACTACTCACACCTGCAGCTGTTCCTGAACCACTTCCATAAAACAAAGTCACTAGTAACAACAAGCAACTAAACCCATATAAAGGATAGGCGAACCATTCCAACCAACGAACCCGCATCTTCTGGAGAAAAGTGAAGGCAAAAAGAGCCAAGCACCACCACATTAACTGTCTAATCCAGGCGTCTTGACTGATCACACTAGGTATGTTTAACATGCCCGCTGAGTAGATCATAAGGATCCCGAATAAGGTCGTCAAAGAAACAGCTATAACCAGTTGGGGAACGACCGCCCACGAAGTAAACGCCTTCCAAATTCTAGAAATCATGACTCATGCCGATATTTACCAACGAGCCCAACGAGCCTCACGGCCTGATTCGAGATGTTCAGCTAATGTCTGAATAGAATCAACCGCCATGCCGTACTTCTTACGTAAGTAATAGTCTGCTGTTTTCACAGCAATGGGTGCTGCAATTGAAGAGCCACTTTCTCCAAACTCAACCAATACCACGACTACGATTTCAGGTTCCTGTCCCCAAGGGCCCATCATGCCTGCAAACCAAGCATGGTCCTGGCCTCTGCTAGAAGCATTTTGCCCTGTTCCAGTTTTTCCTAGCACTTCCCAGTGTTCTAGAGAACCAGTAAGGTGAGCAGTGCCTCCTGGTTCTGTCACGGCTCTCAAGCCTTCCCTAACCTGTTCTATACTCTCTCTTGAAAGCTCTAAACTCCAATCATCCGTTAGTGATACCTGGTCTCTATAAATATGAGGTGTGGGGGCCGTTCCATCTCTGGCAAGAGCCAAATAAAACTGTGCCATTTTCATAGGTGTCTGTGAATTTGGGCCCTGGCCGATCGCCAAACTCAGCACTTCACCATCCAGTGGTTGGTACCCGAACCTGCGCTCCCAGAATGCCCGGCCTTCAGGAAAAATACCATTCCTTTCACCAGGAAGATCGATACCACATTGTTGACTAAAACCTATCCTATTGCCCGCTTCCAAAAGAGGATCCAAGCCCACCCTGAGACCCAACTGATAGAAATAAACATTGCAAGAATTAGCAATCGCTCCTGCCAGATCCAGAAAACCGTGCCCAGTGGAAAGCCAGCAACCTCTTTCTAGGCCACCATGTGTCATACTCCCAGTGCAAGGTATTGGCATGACCTCGTGGGGACCAACCACTCCTAAGTCTAGAGCAATCGCCGCTGCTGCTAATTTCCAAGTCGACGCTGGTGGATATAGTCCCATAATGGTTCGATTCAACATCGGGTTACCTGGATCAGACTGTATCCTTAGCCAGTCTGATGTGCCCAGACCACCCACAAATGCATTAGGATCGAAAGTGGGAGCGGAATACAGAGCAAGGACGCCTCCATCCTCTGGGTCGAGAGCCACCACGGCACCAGGCAAGGAGTCAGGAAAGATCTTGTGGATCCAACTCATAAGATCCAAGTCTAGTGCCAATTGAATATCCTGCCCTGGATCACCAATATCCTCTTCTATCCCAACCATCGATCCTACAATTCTACCGGCCGCATCTACTTCTAAATAGCGAACACCATCTCTGCCTTGTAATAGATCTTCATACTGCAATTCAACACCTGTTTTTCCTACCAGAGCTCCCGCATCATAATTGGCATATCTCTGGTTTTCTAGTTCCTCAGTACTAATCTCTCCTACATACCCCAAAGCATGGGCAATAGCTTCACCAGCCATATATCTTCTCTTAGGTACCATCTCAATTAAAACACCTGGAAATTGTGCTTTACGTTCTTCTATAGTGGAAATCTCTTCGAGACTCGCATCAACATCCACAATAAGCGGTTCGTACAGTCGAATCCTATCCTTGAGTTCATCGATCCTTTCCGTTGTTAGTTCTAGATATGGCTTCAACCCTTGCAAGGCTTCCAATGTCTCTTCTGGAGAATCGCCAAGGATGCTCACCACATAACCAGGAATATTGTCTGCCATGACAAGACCATTTCTATCGAAAATTGTTCCTCGAGGGGCAGATACTGTAACGGGACGAAGCCTGTTTGAATCGGCTTGGAGCGTCCATTCATCAGAACTCAGTATTTGTACTCGAAAGGCCTGCGCCAACAATATACAAAACATTAGTGATACAAAGATGAAAGCGGAAAAGGCTTTTTTTCTGCGGTTTTTTGGATGTGCTGTCCGCATCATTTACTCCAGTATCTAGAATTGCTAGCGCTGGTCACAATAACCCCCACTAGGCTCACATACGTAGCACCTAAGGCTGCATCGGGCAAAAAAAGATATAAGAAGGAATCTCTGGCGCTATTTCCAACCGCTATCCAATAGAGTACTTCTCTCATGAATTTCCCCAGAAAAAAATAGGCGAACAGGAAAACAGGCGAGTCTCCAACAAAAATATCTCTGATTCTAGAAGACACCAAGCCGAGGACTGATAAAGAAAAAGCGTGTGCCCCAAAAGAATCGGCTGAAAACCCATCTTCCAAGGCACCTAAGAGGAATCCCAAGGCAGCACTCTTCCCCTGGTTCCACTCCTTCGCTCCGATCAGTAGCGCAACTACAAAAAGGTCTGGAGTTCTATGCCCAAATCCCAAAGTCAAACGCAACAACAAATGAATAAATACTAAACACATGATGAAAAATAAGAACGGTTGGGAAACCCGGGAGGCCACCTTCAGTCCCATCAGTTGTTTGCCACTGAATCTGACCCAACAATATCTTCAACCGGCCTGCTAAGAGGGCCAGCGCCAGAACTAAAATCCCATAATTTCTCATAACTGAATTGATCTGCACTGGGAGAAACGACCACTGCGTGCACGGCTTCGCCTGGAAAGACGAATGGAGTCACCCAATAGGATCTTCTCCATCCTAAGCTACTCTCAGCTTCTGTAGAAATTTCTCCGATTGGAATTCCTCTTGGGTAGACTCCTCCCAAACCACTTGTAACGAGCACAACCCCTGAGTCAAGTTCCTGATGAAAAGGTACACCATCTATCAAAAGTCTATCAGCTTCTCTAAAACCTCCCGCATCTGCACGCACAAGGCCATAAACTGTGCCATCTTGAGTCATAGCGCTCGCTCTAAACTGAAAGTGTGTCCAATCCATCCCAACGGCACTCGAACGCTGAACTTCCTGCACTATTCCAAGAAGCCCTTCACCTAAAATTACTGGGTCACTTACAGATATACCTTGGTCTGCTCCTACATTCAAAAGGAACAAACCCTCAGATCCAGTGGTTCCTGGACGAATTACGTTGCTGGAAATGTGGTGGTGTGGAATCTTGTCAGTCACCCCAAGAAGTTCCTTTATCCGGGTGTTTTCTTCCTTTAGATTCGCTTGACTAGTTATAACCATCAGTAACGAATCTACCCGTGATTGCAATACTTCTACTTGGATAGAATGCACTTTTCTCTCTATCAAATACTCCTGAGCTAATATGAAAGGCTTCAATAGTGTAGCTCGAATCAAGTAAGCTGGGGTTCCCTGCAATTGCGGAGGCAGATAAAGCAATACCAGAGAAAGAAGTACAACAGTGAAACCAAATAATTGACTCCTGTCCGGTTTTTCCCTTCTATTTATCGGTCTATACATCTTAACCACCAGACCCTTGGAAGCATTGGACTACAGGTTTGACTCGGAATTCGCAACTTTAACTAGTAAGAACAGTACGATATTTTTCCAAATCATCAAGAATTCTGCCAGCGCCTCGCACTACACAGCTCAGAGGCTCTTCGTCCAAGTGTATAGGTAGACTGGTTTCATGCCTTAACAGCCTATCCAAACCCCTAATTAGAGAACCGCCTCCAGTCATCACTATGCCACGATCTACTATGTCACTTGCAAGCTCAGGAGGAGTGATCTCCAGCGCTCTTCTAACAGCATCCACTACCTGCTTTATTGGTTCCTGTAAACAATCTCTTATCTCATTGGATTTTACATGGACAGTTTTGGGTATCCCGCTGACTAAGTCCCTACCCTTCACATCCATTCCCCTTTCTTCCCCTATATCGAATGCAGATCCAATCTGAATCTTAATGGCTTCTGCCGTTGGTTCTCCAATCAGCAAGTTATAGTTCTGTCTCAAAAACGTGACGATGTTGGAGTCAAACTCATCTCCTCCAACACGAATAGAAGTGTTAGAAACAATTCCAGCTAATGCAATTACTGCAATTTCAGTAGTTCCCCCACCGATATCAATGACCATATTACCACTTGGTGTTTCGACTGGGAGTCCCACACCAATAGCTGCAGCCATAGGCTCCGCCACCATATAGACATCCTTTGCACCTGCCGACATAGCACTAGATCTCACTGCTCTGCGTTCCAGCTCGGTAATGCCTGATGGAACCCCTACGACAACTCTCGGTTTGATCCGGAAAACACGTTTAGCTGTAACCTGCTTCAGAAAATGCCTGAGCATCATCTCAGTTACATCCACATCAGCTATGACACCATCTTTTAATGGCCTGACAGCCTCTATAGCGCCTGGAGTCCTTCCTAGCATACGTTTCGCTTCTAGGCCTATAGCAAGGATTTGTCCAGAACTTTTATCCACTGCCACCACCGACGGCTCGTTAAGGACTACACCTTCGCCCTTTACGTGCACCAGCGTATTAGCAGTTCCAAGGTCAATAGCTATGTCATTGACCGGCACTAATCTTCCGGGCTCGAACCACTCCTTAATATCTTGGATCAAGGCATCGCATCACTGTGAAAAGATGAGAGATTTCTGATTGAAAAAACAGAACATAATATATAAAGTACACTACTTTTAACTACCAGTATAACACGAAACCTAACGGCAAGTCACTCTCTAAGACACTCCTCAGGACTTTAAATCACTCATTTAACACCTGTACTTCCGAAACCATCCTCTCCTCTCTCAGTGGTCTTGAGTTCTTGACTTTCTATTATCTCAGGTGTTGAGAACCTGTGGAAGACCAATTGAGCAATCCGATCGCCTCGGTAAATGGTCACAGGGTTAAGACCTTCATTTCTTATCAGCACACCAAGTTCTCCCCTGTAGTCTGGGTCAATAGTTCCAGGACTATTGGGAATCGTAAGGCCATATTTCAATGCCAAGCCAGACCTTGGTCGCACTTGACATTCCATACCTTCTGGGAGCTCCATCTTTAAACCGGTAGAAACCAACTTAGTAGTATGACTTTCCAGTATAAAATCTGGTTCAGCTGAACGGATGTCATAACCAGATGCGTTAGGTGTAGACCTATCTGGTAGAGCAATATCTTCGTTTCCAGCTAATCTTTTAAATCTCACTAAACCTTGGCTCATTCTTGCCTCTATTAAACGTTTACGCTCAATAAAACCTCAGGATCTACATACTCAATCCCAAAGTTGTCAGCGACTGCTTTGTATGTTAGAGAACCATCCACAGCGTTCAACCCAGCCCTCAAAGATAGATCTTCTCTACAAGCCTGTTCCCAACCTTTCCCTGCAATTGCAGAAATATACGGTAATGTAGAATTAGTCAGAGCAGGAGTGCTAGTCCTCGGAACTATGCCTGGAATATTGGTAACTCCATAGTGCACTATTCCATCTATGCAATAAACTGGATCAGAATGACTGGTCGGGTGAATAGTCTCAAAACAACCACCTTGATCTACAGACACATCGACTAAAACAGAACCCTCCCTCATTGTCTTGAGATCTTCCTGGTAAAGTACTCGTGGAGCTTTGGCTCCAGGCAACAAAACAGCTCCAATGACTAAATCAGCATCACATATTTCCTGCCTGATTGCCTCCCTTGTGGAATAGAGATGTTCAACATTTTGAGGCATGACTCTATCCAAGTAGCGCAACCTCGACAACGAAGAGTCCAGGACAACTACACGTGCTCCAAGGCCCGCAGCAATAATCGCGGCATTCATACCTACCGTCCCCCCTCCAATAATCACCACCTTACCAGCAGCCACTCCAGGGACGCCCCCCATTAAAATGCCCGATCCGCCTTTGTCCATTTCTAAGAATCTTGTTCCCGCTTGGACCGACATTCGGCCAGCCACTTCGCTCATCGGCGTCAATAAAGGCAACTCGCCATTCGCTTGGACCACAGTTTCATAAGCCAAGGCAACTACATTAGAATCTATTATTGCTTCTGTAAGTTCCTTAGAGGCAGCCAAATGGAGATATGTAAAAAGGATCTGCCCTTTTCGCATACTCTCCCATTCTGATGAGATTGGTTCCTTCACTTTTATAATTAGTTCCGATTTTCGCCAGACCTCTTGTGCAGTTTTGCAAATTTGCGCGCCCAGAGATATGTACTGTTCATCGTCAAAACCACTCGCTTTCCCAGCCCCATTCTGTAACAAAACTCTGTGATCTTCTTCCAGCAGTGCCCCAACACCCGAAGGTGTTAAACCTACGCGATTCTCATCTTCTTTAACCTCTGAAGGTACTCCAATGATCATAGTTTTCTTCTCGATTATTTGTTGCAACCGCTTTGTAAAACACATCTGTATATGTGTTTTAGACTCAGGTTATTTGTTGATAG
>CEOQ01041182.1_pt1 | contig 22506 bp, 21 predicted proteins | sample 361351 | NCBI WGS metagenome assembly CEOQ01 (sample SAMEA2619907, study PRJEB7988) | marine metagenome | biome: marine biome (ENVO:00000447); feature: deep chlorophyll maximum layer (ENVO:xxxxxxxx); material: "saline water (ENVO:00002010), including plankton (ENVO:xxxxxxxx)" | depth 60 m | reverse complement strand
TGTGAATTTAGTAAGAAAAGTTTTTTTGCTTGTTCTAGTTACAGTATTTGCTGTTAGTTTTAGCGCTTCAGGTGTTTTTGCTGCAAAGAGAGTGAAAACTGCTGTTGCAACAGCGGGACCAGGTGCTGCCGCATATGTTATTTGGGGTGGTTTGGCTGCTTTGGTTTCTAAAGAATCCAAAACAGTGGAAATGAATAACTTAACCACTAGAGGTGCTGTGGAAGATATTCGTTTAGTAGAAACTGGTAAAGCTGAATTTGGGTTGGGTGTTGCAACACTTCTTCGTTTGGCTTTTGCTGGGAAGAAAATGTTTAAGAAGAAATACACAAATAACTGTGGTCTTGGACCTGCAACTGCTTCTAAATTCCATATTGGAGTTAAGAAAAGTTCCGGTATCAAGACAGTTGCTGATTTAAAAGGAAAAAGAGTGAGTTATGCGAAAAAGGGTAGTAGTACTCACTTCATGACAAGAACTATTATTAAATTGGCAGGACTTAAAGGTAAAGTTAGAGAAGAGAATCTTAACTGGAACGTAGCAGCAGATGCTATTAAAGATAATCGTTTGGATGCATTTACAATTCCAAATCCAGTTCCTTCACCTGCATTTGTGAAATTCTCAACAGCACAACCTATTACATTACTTCCAGTAGAAGGAAATATTTTAAAGCAGATGTTGAAAATGAATCCTGCATATTTCCCAATTACTATTGAAGGTGGTGTTTACGATGGTGTAGACAAACCAGTTCCAACTATTGGTTACACAGCATGGACAATCGTAGGTTGTAATGTTCCTAATGATGTTGTTTATGAAGTAACACGTTTAAACTATTCCAAAGCAGGTATGGACTTCTTGTTGAAGGTTCATAAAGGTTGGAATACTGGATTCTCAATCATGCCTGCATTGGATCAAATGGCTGCAATCGGAATGAAGATCCATCCAGGTGCTGCTCGATATTGGAAAGAAAAAGGTCATAAAATTCCTGCATCAATCCAATAAGTATTTTTTAAATTCCTCCCAGGTTCAACCTGGGAGGAATTATTTTTTTATCCCTAATTTGAGAAATTGATTACTTCCGCCAAGTTTTTCAATCTCTTTGTGAGAAAGTCAAATGTCACAGGTCAGTGCTTTTTTTGAAAAAGTAAGGGGTGTTTTGGGCGCTGGTTTACCTGACACTAGAAATCTATCCGGTGCATATCTTTGGTTATTTAGAGTCCTTGGTTTTATTTTTGCGGTTTATTTTTTGTTTGGTGCCGTAAATGGAAGTTATACATTCTTTGGGCCTAGATCATGGACCGGACTACAGGATTTAAGAACACTGGAATTTCCATATTTAATTGAAGTGGGAATTTATGAATTTAGCAAGAACTTATACGGCGAACAGTTTATGCTTCCTCTCTTTATTTTTTTCACTTGTGCTTTGACTTATTTAATTTATCCAGCAAGAAAAAATTCTCCTAAAGATCGACCTTCTTCGATTGACCTTGTTCTGATTATTTTGTCTTTTCTTGTTTTGTGTGATTTTATATATTTTTATGAACCAAGAGGAGATAGAGCGGGAATTGTAGTGGATACGGGATTTTGGGGTAATGATGTTATGTTTGGATTTATTGCCGCTGTTCTTGTATGGGAGTGTTGTAGACGTGTACTCGGAATGGTTCTTCCTGCAGTAGCATTTGTCTTTTTATTTTATGATTGGGCTGGGAACTGGTTCCCAGGAATTATTGCTCATAAAGGAAATGATTTCGGATATGTAATGAGTTATTTGTATAGTCAGGAGGGTATCTATGGAATCATTACCAGGGTGTATGCACAAGTAGTATTTATCTTCATGATTTTTGGAGCTCTCTTAGAGGCTACTCGTGTTGGAGATGTTTTTGTAAATCTTTCTTTTGCTTTAGTGGGACGTTTTAAAGGTGGTGCTGCAAAAGCTTCTGTTGTTTCCAGCGGTCTTGTTGGTTCAATAGTAGGAAGTGGTGCGGCGAATATAGTTATTACTGGAACCTTTACCATTCCCCTAATGAAAAAAGGTGGATTTAGACCAACATTTGCAGCTGCAACCGAAGCGGTATCAAGTATTGGTGGACATTTAATGCCACCAATTATGGCATCAACAGCTTTTATCTTAGCTGCTATGACTGAGACTCCATATTGGAAGGTTGCATTAATCAGTCTTGTGCCCGCATTGTTATATTATCTTTCTGTTTTCATGTCAGTACATTTTTATGCTACCAGACACGGATTGCGCGGTCTTGAAAAAGACGAACTTCCTGATTTCTGGAAAATTATGAGAGAAGATGGAATTCTTTTGGTTCCAGTAGCGCTACTTATTTTTCTTCTGATTTTGCAATTCTCACCTTTTTTTGCTGGGTTTTGGGCGATAGTAGCAGCGATAGTTTTTGCTACGATTAGAGAGAAATGTTGGTATCTTTTAGGTGTGGAGGCTCTCGTGTTTGTTGCCAGTCTTATAAAGGGTGGGGACATGTTGTATTTGTATACTATTATTGGATGTCTACTTGCCTGGAGACAACAGCAATCAAAAGAAATTATGATTCGAATTGCAAATGCCTTTGTGCAAGGATCAAAAAATTCTCTAATAATAGGGGCAACAGCAGGAGTTATGGGTTTAGTTTTGACAGGTGTAACTCATCCTGATCTAGCACAAAAAATGACATTGATTATTTTATCTTATTCCTACGATATGATTTGGCTTGCCGTAATTCTTGTTGCTCTTGCCAGTTATATTCTTGGGATGGGAATGACAATTACAGCAAGTTATATTCTGATTATCATTTTAGCGGGACCTGCATTACAAGACCTTGGTCTAAAGATGTTGACTTCTCATATGATTGTTTTATGGCTTAGTCAAGATGCTGCGTTGACCCCGCCGTTTGCGCTAGGTGCATTTGTGGCAGCAGGAATAGCAAAGTGTGATCCAATGAGAACAGGGTTTACTTCATTGAAATTAGCTAAACCTCTTTATGTTGTTCCTCTACTCATGGCTTATACCCCTGTTTTGATGGATAGCCCTAACCCTGGTTCGACAGCTGAATGGTCATCTGTTTTGCTAGTATGGTTTGGTGCGTCTTTAGGATTCATTTGTTCTGCTGCAGTTTTAGAAGGGCAATTTCTAAGGACTTTAACTGTGTCAGATCGAGTTTTATTGTCAATCGCTTCTCTTCTTTTGTTCTGGGAACAACTGGGTGAGTGGGATAGAATTTGGTTTAATTCAGTGGGACTTGCTTTGATGGTTCTTTCATTAATCATTCAAAAATTGGGAAATATGAAGGACAAAGACGATAATTCTCAAAAAATGTCAGCCCAGCCTGTTGCTTAAGCTTTAGAATTAATCTTCCATTTAAAACTAATCAGTCCAGAAGCCACCGTTGACGTCAAGACCTTCTCCATTAATATGTGCGGACTCTTCACTTGCAAGATAAAGTACCGACGGCCATACGTCTTCTGGTGTTGTAAGTCTTCCCATTGGATGAGATTGTTCTGCTTTTTCTAGCATGTCCGGAGGAGATTGGAAATGCAGACCAGTGTCTGCTGGGCCAGGCATAATACAATTCACAGTGACACCAGTTTTTGCTAATTCCCTAGCTAAATTAAATGTCATAGCAAGAAGTCCTGCTTTTGCAGCAGAGTAGGTAAGGTTTGGACCAATTCCACCCATTTTTCCTGCAATTGAAGCAAAACTAATAATTCTTCCGCTTCCAGACGTCTTAAGCGCATCTATTGTCTCTTGAATGCAAAAATAAGGAGCTAAAAGATTTACGCCTAATACGGGATCCCAATCCTCTTTTGTGAGTTCAAGTGGTGGTCTTATTGGCATATATCCCGCAATATTGCAAAGAACATCACATCCATCAAGCCAGGATAGTGCATTTTGCATTGTAGATCTAAGTTCTTCAATGTTAGTTAGATCGCAAGAAGTTTTTTTTAAATTTTCTGAATCAGGCAATGAAGAATCAAGGAGGGACTGGTCAATGTCAGTAGCAAAGACCTTCGCTCCTGAGTCTAAGAATGCTTCTGTAATTCTTACTCCCATCCCACCTGTTGCACCAGTGAGAATTATCTTTCTGTTGCTGAAATCAAATTTGATCGGCATGTTTTGCTCCGAAATTAAAATTGAAAATAGAATCGATTTTTGTAACAAAGTTTTATCATGAGATTTGCTTAGTTACAATTCCACAAAGAACTAAATTCATTAGACACTTTCGTTTTCTAGTTTCTCAATAGAATCTTCTACCATTTTTGTGATTTTTTTTCGGTGTTCACTTTTCGACTGAAATTCTATTTGTTTCGGGTTTATTATTTTTCCAAAGTTTAAGGAAAGTCTCGTTGAGTCTGAGAAGAACGATCTTAGATTAAAGAGTGTGTCTGACCCTTTAATAGAAACAGGTAAAATAGGAGTATTGCTTAGTGCAGAAATCATGCCAATACCTGATTTTATAATGAGTTGATCTCTTTTTTCGAGTATTCCACCCTCTGGGAAAATGACTATGCATTCTTCTGATTTTAAAATCTTATTTCCTATTTGAAAGCTTCTTCTAGTGAATCCATCACGATCTATCAATATAGCTCCAAATCTAGTAATAAGTTTAGAGAAAAAATAATTTCTGAAAAGTTCTTTCTTGGCATAATAGAATAAATTTCTAGAGATAAAAGCGCTTAGAATTATTGGATCTAGATAACTTAAATGGGTTGAGGCTATAATTAATGGGCCTTCAGTAGGTATGTTTTCTATGCCTTTAGTTTTGTAGCCGGAGTACGCGATCCATAGAGCGATTCGTACTAACTTTTTTGCCCAAAGAGGATGTTTGTTTTTAGATATACTAATTTCAGATATTTTGGATTTATTTAAATCATTCATTTCCTAGTAAAGCTCTTCTATAGTTACTATCCTTTTTTCTCTAGAGGAGAGAATGATGGCTTCCAAAACAGCGCTATTTCTTAAGCCGACAACTCCGTCTACCTCAGGAGTGTAATCTTGAATAATAGATTGTGCGAAATCTGATATTTCTGCAACCAGTGGAGCAGTTACTGGATCTCCTGAAACTTCAAATTCTTCTACTAATTCGCTATTGTCTTTTCCCCACAGAGTAATTCTTGTCCCCTCATTTTCAGCGATTGCATTTCCTTCGGTTCCGTAGACTCTAGCGTAAAAAACTTTTGGAGTTAACATATTAGAGCCGAGATATCCAAATGAGCCTGACTCGAATTCTAGCAATGTTACGGTCACATCTTCTAGATCTGTGTCTGGTTTTACAGACTTGCTATAGGAAAAAACATTTTTTACAGGTCCTAAAAAATATTGAAGATTGTCAACTTGATGAATTCCTAGTCCTGTCATAGCGCCTGCAGGACTTTCATCTGGATTTGATCTCCAACTATCAGGAGAAAGAGTAGAAGCAAATCCATAGGAAAAATTTGCTTCTGCTTGGACAATAGTCCCTAGTTTTCCAGATTGAATCCAATCTTTTAATTTCCTGTGTGCTGGCTGAAAACGTCTTTGGTGACCAACAGCTAGTTTTACATTAGCCTTTGAACACGCATCTAAAGCAGTTATTCCTTCTGCTACGTTAAGAACAAAAGGTTTTTCTACTAAGATATGTTTTTTTGCATTTGCAGCATCTACGATCATGCTTGCATGTGTGGAATGTGGTGTTGCAAGAAAAATGGCATCTATCTCGGTATCATTTAGAACTCCTTCCCAACTTTCGATGGGTCTACAAGAGTGTTTTTTTGCGAATTCGCTTCTTGTTGATTCTGTTCTTGCGAAACACGTATTTATCTCTAGTCCGTCTACGTTCTTAGAAGCATTGACTAACTCATCACCCCACCAGCCTAATCCAACAATACATGTCTTGATGTTTTGTTTGCTCATTTAACTTGCTCCTTGATTCTGTTCTTTGTCTCTTTTGATTTTTACTTTTCCGAACGCTAATATTACATCTTCAGATGTGATAATGCCAAGCAATTCCGTTGGATCTTCTCTACTAACGACTGGCAAGCGGGAGATACGTCTCGATCCAAGTTTTGCCATAACAGAGTCAAGAGATTGATCTGGGTGAGCGTGCAGTACGTATTTTGTTGTTGCAAATTCAGTTATTCTGTTATCCTCTTTTTGTATTGCTTGAGCTTGTCTAAAATCATAGCGACTTATCATTCCTTCTAGTTTGTTGTTTCCGTCTAAAATCGGATATCCAGAGTATGCTAGATTTCTCGTTTCTTCGATTGCCTCTGTTATGGTTAATTTGTTCGATAATGTTTTGACATTTGTTACCATTGCGTCTTCCACATGTATCTCGTGTAAAATGTGATCGGTTTCGTAGTTAGGAAGGGCAATTCCATCTTGATGGGAAAGAGAGGCGTAAATCGAGTCTGGTTGCCAATATTTTGATAATGAAAAAGAAATAGTATTCGCTATCATCAAAGCTAAAATAATATTGTAGTCTTGAGTAAGTTCGAAAATGATAAGTACCGATGTCATCGGTGCACGTATAACTGATGCAAAAGCCGCACCCATACCTACAAGAGCATAACTTCCAGAATTGCCTATAATAGATGGAAAAAAAACTTCCATTATAGAAGCAACTGTCCCTCCAGCCATTGCACCTAAAAATAAAGTAGGTGCAAAAATTCCCCCGCATGATCCTGTGCCGTATGAGATAGAGGTTGCTATTAATTTTAAAATTAGCAATATGGATAGAATGTAAAATGTGTAACTACCAGATAACGCTTTGTTTACAAAGGGATATCCTACACCAAAAATCTGAGGAAATTGTAATCCAATGATCCCTATACATAATCCTCCTAGAGTAGTAAGTAAAATAGATTTCCAGCCAGTAATATTTATCCATTTTGATCTTGTATATAAGAGAGTCCTGCAAAAGATTGTCCCTACTAATGCACAAAAAACCCCAACTAAGGCATAAATGAAGAGTTCCATTGGATTTTCAAGCGAATATTCTGGAACCAGGAATACAGGTTGATTCCCTAGGATAGATCTTTCAACTACTGCTGCAGTTACGGATGCTAAAACGATAGATCCTAAAACACGAGCATTTAAATCTCCAACGATTTCTTCAAGGGTGAAAGTGATTGCAGCAAGGGGAGTATTGAATGCAGCCGCTATTCCTGCAGCAGCGCCAACTGGAATGAGAGACTTTATACGTTGTCTTTTCATAGAAAACATCTCTCCTATCCAGCTCGCCATTCCAGAGCATATTTGAACGGTTGGTCCCTCTCTTCCTAAACTAGAACCAGAGCCTATATTGATTAGTCCTATAAAGAATTTTCCAATCCAGACTTTTTTAGGGATATGACCGTTGTGAACTGCATAGGCAATTTTAGTTTGTGGGATTCCACTACCTCTGGCGTCTGGAACTATGTATTGGAGTGAGATAGCCGCTATTAATGCACCAAGAGCAGGAATGAGTATAATTAAGAACCAAGAGAGAGAACTTTGCGAAGTTAAATGAGAAGAGCCAAAAAGAAATTCTTGAAGCCATGCTATCGACAGATGAAAAGAAACTGCCGTTAGTCCAGCTAATAATCCAACAAAAATTGTTACTACGTAAAATATGCCATCTCTTGCAAATCCGAAGTGCAAAAGCCAACTGAGCAGATTAATTCTGAATTTTTGTTTTTTCATGATGGTTCCGTTTGTTTTGCTTTTATGTGCGTAATTATTTCAAAGAAATGTGAGAGTTCTAAATGAATTTAGAATCCTTCTCTTTTAAGACGAGCACTGTTCCAAGATGCATTGATAGTGTTTGTTTTTTCATCGAGTTCTGCCATATCACAAAATATCTCAATCCGATGCCCATCAGGGTCGCAAAAATACATCGCTCTGTTTTCACCCCATGTCCCATCACCTTCAGGGTGAGTGGGGCTGTGAACAACAGGTCCTCTGACAATTTCAATATTGTTTTCTGTAATCCATTCTTCCCATTCATGAAATTCTTGGAGGGATTCAACTTGAAAAGCAAAATGATGCACGCCTAAATCTACAGTCGAGCCTTGGTCGGTTTTTGGGATTTTGGCAAGTTCTTCTTTTTCTGTTTCTGGAAAAAAAACGAGATTGAGATCGTGGTGTAGTGGTCCGCATCTGAGAAAGCAAAGACCTGATTTGAAAATAGGGTGTTCTCCTGGGTCATGTCTTTCAGAAACAGTGAAACCTAAGACGTTTATATAAAAGTCTAAAGAAATATCTATATTTGAAACTTTTATGGCTATATGTTGAAGGCCTTTGAAACCATTTGAGGGTATTGGCATCTTGTATCCTTTATTTTTATGATGCTTCTAACTGTAAAGATGATATTATCTCAACTTCATTCTCGGTCAAGTGTTATTTTGTCTTCTGTTCAATTTAGTCTTTTGAGTTTTACCGAGAATTTGCTATAGGATAGGTTGTATGAAAATTTCACATAGAGGAGCTGAGTATGAGTTTGAAAACTGGCGTAGTTGGTTTAGGTGTTATGGGAGGTGCTTTTGCAGGTCATATGCTTGATTCAGGTTTTGAAGTTCAGGGATTTGACCCTTCAGAAGAAGTATTTGAAAAATTTGAAGGAAAATCTTTAGTTCGGTCGAATTCCCCAGCTGAGGCCGCTTCAAATGTTGATTTGGTCATGCTTTCCCTTCCTAATTATAAGGTTGTTGAGCAGGCCGTAATCGGAGATACCGGTGTTTTTGCTGGATGTAATGAAGGAACGGTCATAGCTGATATGAGTACTGTCCCTCCGAAATTTTCAAAAGAGATGGCAAAGATAGCGCAGGATAAAGGGTTGACATGGTTAGACTGTCCTGTGAGTGGTGTTGGGAAGCAGGCTGCAGTAAAGGATTTGGTAGTTATGGTAGCTGGTCCCAAAGCCGCTTTTGAAAAGTCGAAAGCAGCTTTTGATGCTATTGGGAAAAAAACTGTATATGTAAGTGAAAAAAATGGTCATGCAGCTCAACTTAAATTGGTTGTGAATTTGGTTTTGTTCGTGACAATGGCAGGGGCAGCTGAAGGATTGACATTGGGTCTCAAATCGGGACTAGACCCAGATGTTATGTTAGATGTTCTTTGTTCGGGTGCTGCTGGTTCAAATGTTTTAGAAGTAAGAGGTAAGGATATGCTTTCAAATCATTTTCCTCCATCAGGACCAATCAATATAGTTTTAAAGGATCTCGAATGCGCCATACAATCTGCTAAAGATCAGGATGTGCCCGTGCCATTGGCTGGTTTGCTAGAACAGATATATCTTTCTCAAAGAAGTAAAGGAAGAGGAAATGAAGATGGAAGTTCAATCTTTAGAATTTTTCAAGAACTAGCAAACTACCAGAAGTAGTATATTTCTAAAATTCTTTTATAGTGGTTCTGATTACTTTTTCAAGTTCCTCATCATTGAGTGTTTTCAATTGCTCGAAGGTCACGACTGCCTGTTTTTCTTGATCTCCACGTTCTCCCCACCATAAAAGAAAACTCTCGTTTAGGTATCCATATTTTATAGGGATTTCTACATCTGTTATCTGTTTCCCCAAAATATGACTAATACGTTCCGCATATTCTTTGCTTTTTTTTCTTATTTCATCTATTTCTTGCATAACAAAACCTTTTTCATTAGAGATTTGTGTTTTTAAAAATATAGCCATCTTCCGCTTTTTTCACGTCTACGTTTTCCAAAATCGTTCATTTTGAGAAGTTCGGTTCCTTTAAAAACAGGACCGTCCACACAGACTCTCCATCCTGAACAGGAACATTGTCCACATAACCCTACTGCACATTTCATGTATCTTTCAATTGCGAAAAATGATTTTTCGGGAGGGAGTTCTTCCATACATGCTTTCATCATCATTTCAGGACCGCAAATCGCGTAATTTTCTGAATGAAATGGAAGAAGTTTTGTTATAACTCCTTTTTTGCCTAAAGAGCCGTCATCTGTTGTAACATGGACATCTCCCATCTTTTTGAATTCTTCTAAGTATAGAATTTCACTTTCAGTTCTGCCGCCAAGAAGAAAGGTAGGATTTTTTGAGGATAGTGCTAGTAATCTTAATTCAGCAATCCCAACACCACCTCCAATAAGTGTGATATTTTTGAATTCTGGGTAACCATTTCCCAAAGGACCTCTTATTCCAATTTCTCTTCCTGGTTCTAACGCGGCTAGGGATTTAGTGAATTCTCCTGCTATTTTCAAGGTAATTCCATTTGAGTAAGAAAGTGTGAATGGTTTTTCTCCGATCCCAGGGATCCAAACCATGAAAAATTGTCCGGGTCTTGCTTTGGGTTCGAAGTCAAAGAAAATTGTATGGATTAATTCACTTTCACGTTTGTTTTCCAGTATTTTGACTATTTCTCTCATTTTGACTCCTGAATATTCTTGTGAGCTTTTCCGACAAATTCGTGAAAGTTTTTCCCTTGGAGATACGATTGAATGCCTGACCAAATATCTTTCGTTGTTTTTATAGATTCTTCCGTTGATTTTCCAAGAAAGACAGTCCCAAGACCTAAGACAGATGCTCCTGCTAATAAGTATTCTACTCCATCTTCCCAAGTCTCAATACCTCCGTAGGCTATTATAGGACATGAAAATCTTGAAAATGCCTCGAAGGTCATGAGCAAGTTGATTGGTTTCAGTGCCTGACCACTAATTCCACCGGAAGTTCCTGCAAGGATAATTTCTTTTGTTTTGATATCGATGGATAGTCCTGGACCTAAAGTATTAGCGCAACCGAGTCCGTCAGCACCAGATTCTAGACATTTCTCTGCTACAGCTAAATAATCACTATTGGGAGATAATTTAGCAATTATTGGTTTGTCTGTTGAATTTCGGACACTAGAAGTTATTTCTCCTGAAAGAATAGGGTTTTGGCCAATGCTCTCCATGATTGTTTTTTCTCCTGGTTCTTTATTCGGACACCCTAAATTGATTTCTATAATATCCGCAAAGGGAGAAACTTTTTCGGTAACATGAGAAAATTCTTTTGGATTGCCACCATAGATTGAGGCAATCAAAAGGGATTTTTTAAGTCTGATTTTTGAGAGTTCCTCAATCCAATCATCTAGGTCTTGAGTTGGAAGAGCAAGAGAATTGAGAGTAGGTCCTCCTGGCGAATTGTTGTAAATGATAACTGGATTTTCGTTTCCTTTTTTTTCGTTAGGACCGATAGATTTTGTGACATATCCTCCAATTGAAGCACCCTGATTTTCAAAAGTTTCAAACACTTCAGGATAACTTAAAATTCCACTAGCATTTATGATAGGAGGTGATATTAAAGGGAATGATTTCAAAATTTGTATCCATATTTGATAATCAAAAAAAACTAGTCTAAGTATAAGAATGATTAGCGTTCACTGCAAAGAGGTATTTTTATTTCTTTAATTATTTTATTCTTATCTTTGATTGTAATATGTTTCAGTTGATTTATTTTTTTTGTTTTTCTTTTCATTTTTATGGAAGAGACCAAAATGCTGGCTCTGGTAGTTCTTTTATATTTAATTTCTTCAATTGGTCATCTGTACGTTATGTTGACTGGTAGAAAAAAATTATTCAATTTTGTTCTTGTTTGTCTGATTTCCGGATTTGTCGTCCATGGTATTTTATTGGCATCAGCATTTTCTTTGTCTGAAGATAAAGGTATGGGTGTTTGGTTTAGCGGTATATCTTGGGTAATTTTGTTATTTTATCTTCTTCTTTATGCAAAGTATAAAGAAATTGCATTTGGCGGATTTGCTGTCCCAGTTGCTTTTGTTATTGAAGGATATGCATCTACTTTTCCTGGTCTTTTGGGGGGTGGTTCTTCAGAAATAGAAGGGTATCTACTGAAAGGTCATGCATACTTGGCTGTTCTAGGTATGGCGGCTTTTTTCCTCCTTATGTTTACTTCTGTTATGTATATCATTCAGTCTTCGCAATTAAAATCAAGGCGTCCTGGAGCATGGCTTCATAGGTTGCCTGCCTTAAATGTTCTAGATGATTTGGGCCATAAAATTTTATATTTTGGATTTGCGTTCTTAACTTTTAGCTTATTGCTAGGATCAATGTGGGCTCGATCTAAGCATGGTACATTTTGGAGCCTTGATCCTTTTTCCCTTATTCGAACATGGCCATTAGGTCTCACGTGGCTTGCTTATGGTTTGCTGTTGATTTGCAGAATAACTAGAAGTTGGAAAGGAATGAGGTCGGCTATTTTTTCTATGTTTTGTTTTGTATGTGTGATTCTTTCTTTGTTAAGTCATTTTTAGGAGATTAAGTGATAGACAAAAATTCCTTGATATTAGTAGGAATAAGTCACCATAGAACCCCTATAGAAATAAGGGAGCGATTGTTTATTCCCGAAAATGCTCTTTTGGATTCTTTGAAAAAATTGAACTCTTCTGGTTCCCTTGAGGAATGTTTGATTTTATCAACTTGTAATCGAGTAGAAGTTTATGCGTCTACTCAAAATTATGAAAAGTGTGTAAGTGCAATTCACGATTTCTTTGTTGAAGTGCAGAATATTGATCCTGGAGTTTTAAAGAAACATTTGTATGTTCTTAGGGATGAACAAGTTGTGGGGCATCTTTTTAGAGTTTCTGGAAGTCTAGACTCTATGGTCATAGGGGAACCTCAAATACTCGGACAAGTCCGTAATGCATTTAAGATCGCTTCTGAGAATCAATTTGTTGGTAAGAATTTGCTGTCATTGTTTAGTTTTGCTTTTAGGGTTGCAAAAAAGATTAGAGAGCAGACCAAAATAGGGAATGAACCTATTTCCGTTAGTTCTGTTGCGCTTGATTTAGCTAAAAAGATATTTCGTACTTTTGAAGATCGCACAGTTTTATTAGTTGGTTCAGGTGAGATGGCAGAATCCGCAATGCAGCATATTGTTTCACAGAAACCAAATAATATTCTTGTGGCAAATAGAACTTACGCACATGCGCAAGCGTTGGCCTCGAAATATTCTGGATGGGCTGTAGATTTTGAAAACTTGAAAGATGAGATAAGCGAAGCTGATATTATACTCACTTCTACGAGTTCTCCTGGCTTTATTATAGATTCTTCAATGGTAAAACTTTCTCTAGAAGTGCGCAAAGATAGACCCATGTTGTTCCTTGATATTGCAGTTCCAAGGAATATAGATCCATTGGTTAATGAAATAGAGAATATTTTCCTTTTTGATGTAGATGACCTTCAGAAAATTGCTTCTGATAATATGAAAGGAAGAGAAGAAGAATCTCAGGAAGCAAAGTCTATAGTAGAAAAAGAAGTCCAGTCTTTTTTGAATTCAAAAATTGTTGAAGATTCTTCAGATATTCTAATCGAAATAAGAAAATTGGCTGAGAGGTTTAGAAGGGAAGAAGTTAAAAGGACAGTATCGAATTTCCCAGAGTTAGACGAAAGAGTAATTGATGGTATTGATTTGATGACACGAGCAATTATCAAAAAGATTCTTCACAGTCCTTCAGTAGCAATAAAAGAAATTTTAGAGGAGGGTGCTGGTGGAGAGTCAATTCATCTTGTGAAACGTTTGTTTGGACTTGAAGATACTTCTTCTAAACAATCTTTTTCATCCTCAGAAGAAGAATCTGAAAGTATTTCTTAAGTAAATTGGAGTGAAATTGAAAGATAATCTGGTTATAGGAACGAGGGGAAGTTTGCTCGCTATGACCCAAGCGAGACTCGTTGAGAAAGATTTAAAAAAGATTGTCCCTTCGGTGAAGATAGAATTGAAAGTGATTAAGACGAAAGGGGATATGTTGTCTTCATCTTCTAATGAAGAAACTGACAAATCCCTCTTTGTTAAAGAATTAGAAGAGTCTCTTTTGAAAGAAGAAGTGGACTTGGCGGTTCATAGCTTAAAAGATATGCCCAGTGAACTTCCAGATGGTTTAGATTTGATTGCTATCCCAGAAAGAGAAGATCCTCATGATGTTTTGATTTCAAGAGATGGAGAATCAATTCGAAATCTCTCTCCTGGAAGCAAAGTAGGAACAAGTAGTTTGCGTCGCTCCTCACAGTTGAAAAAGTATCGTGATGATCTGCAGGTTTTCCCTATTCGAGGTAACGTGGATACGAGATTAGAAAAACTTGCGAAAGGAGATGTAGATGCACTGATTCTAGCGTCTGCAGGTTTGAAAAGATTAGGGAAGGAAGGAGAGATAATCGAGGTCTTGTCTCCTGAAATTATGTTGCCTTCTCCAGGTCAAGGAGCATTATGTATAGAAGGAAGGGCTGGCGATGAGTCCATTATCGAGTGTCTTCAGCAATTAGACCATTTTGTTACTAGATGTTTAGTATCTGCTGAAAGAAAAGTAATGAAGATCGTAGAAGGAGGTTGCAGGGTTCCTTTGGGGGCCTTTGCTGAAATGAGGAATGATCAAATCTTTTTAAGAGCTTTGTTGTTAAGTCTGGATGGCAAGAAAGTATCTTACGTTGAAGGATTTGGAGAATTGTCAGATCCAGAAAAATTGGGAATGGTTATTGCCAAAGAGCTTCTTGATACTGGCGGTGATGAGATTCTTTCTAGTTTGTCGGAGAATTAAATTTGTCTATAGTAGATGCTCCTTTAAGTTCTCGTCGAATTATGATTACAAGACCAAACAATCAGAGTGGTGATTTTGAATTTCTTCTACGAGAAAAAGGTGCAGAAACAGTATCCTTTCCTCTTATTTCAATAGTGGAACCTGAAAGTTGGATTCCGTTAGATAAATCTATCCAAAAAATAGAAGAGTATGACTGGTTAGTTTTTACGAGTGTTAATGGTGTTTCATTCTTTGAGCAGAGGGCCAACTTTCTAGGGAAAAAAGAAGATCTGTTGTCTTCAAAATGTAAGATATTGTCAATTGGTCCAATTACTTCAAAAGCAATTGACAATTGTCTGAAAAAGAAAGTTTATGGATATCCTGAAGATTATACATCTGAGGGTCTAATAGATTTTTTGAAAGATATTGAAATCGAAGGAGACAGTTTCTTGCTGCCTAGGGCAGCAGTTGCTAGAGAATTTCTTCCTGAAAAACTCACTTCACGAGGAGCTAAGGTCGATGTTGTTTCTGCTTATCAGACTAAGTTTGTGAAGTTGTCCAGGGATTCGCACTTTTTTGACTTATTATACGGGGGAAAGATCGATATGGTCACTTTTTTAAGTTCTTCTTCTGTAAACGCCTTTGTGAATTGTTTTACAGAAGAGGAGATTAAAGAAATTTGCAAAAAAACTGATTTTGCATGTATAGGACCAATAACTGCTGCTACTTTAACAGAACACAATCTCCCTCTTAGTGTGGAGTCTGATGTTTCTACCTCTGTCGGTTTGACGGATAAGATAGTTGAGTTTTACCATGGAAATTAATTCATTTTAAATCGTTAGTCTTGGAGGTTCGATTGAGCAGCGAATTTTCAGAATCAAGAGAAAAAAAAGATGGATCATTTATTCGAACAAGAAGAACAAGAAGTTCTGAATCTATAAGAAATTTAGTTCGGGAAAACAGACTTCATCCAGAGAATTTTGTTTATCCTTTTTTTGTTGTGGAAGGAGAAGGGGTTAAGGAAGAGATTCAGTCAATGCCAGGGCAATTTCAAATGTCTGTTGACAATCTACTTGAAGGTTGCCGAGAAGTCATTGAATGTAAAATTCCTGCTGTTATTCTTTTTGGGATACCTAATTCAAAAGATGATGAGGCTACCGAAGCGTATTCTGAAAAAGGAATAATTCAGATTGCTATAAAGGCCATTAAAGAGAAGTTTCCTGACCTTTGTGTGATTACCGATGTTTGCCTTTGCGAATACATGAACCACGGTCATTGTGGAGTGGTAGAAGGTAATAGAATCGTTAATGATTCAACTTTAGAATTGCTGTCGAAAACTGCCCTCAGTCATGTTGTTGCCGGAGCGGATATGGTTGCGCCTTCAGATATGATGGACGGTAGAATTGGGCATATTCGTGAAATCCTTGACAGCAATGGATTTAATGAGACTCCAATAATGTCTTATGCGTCAAAATACGCGAGTGCGTTTTATGGACCTTTTCGAGTTGCAGCTGAAAGTGCTCCTGCATTTGGAGATCGTTCTACCTATCAAATGGATCCAGCAAATTCTCGAGAAGCGATTAGGGAAGTTGCGATAGATATACAGGAAGGCGCGGATATCATTTTGGTGAAACCCGCACTTCCATATTTAGATGTTCTTTCCAAAGTAAGATCAAAGTTCGATATTCCGGTTGCGGCATACAATGTTTCTGGAGAGTACGCCATGTTAGTTGCAGCGATGAAAGCAGGTTGGTTGGATCCAGAAAAAGCTTTCATGGAGTCTCTCGTTTCTATACGTAGAGCAGGTGCTGATTTTATTATCACTTATTTTGCGAAAGATGCCTCAAGAAGGTTGCTCGGTGATTTCGAAACTCCACTTAGTTGGATGTGAATAAATTTTAGTTTTTTGAACTTTTATTATTAGGAGAGGAAAATGCCTTCCAATGAAATAGTTTTTTTAGATGGTGCCCGTACTCCATTTGGGACTTTTCTCGGAACTTTAAAGAGTTTGTCCGCTACAGAATTAGGGACCATTGCTGCAAAGGAAGCAATGAAGCGTTCAAATGTTACTCCAGAAATGATTGACCACACAGTAGTAGGTAATGTGATGCAATCCAGTGCGGATGGGGTGTATATAGGCAGGCATGTTGCTTTGGCAGCAGGTGTTCCCCAAGATAAACCTGGATATTGTGTGAATCGAATGTGTGCCTCAGGATTTCAATCTGTTTTAAGCGGTGCGAAAGAGATTTTGACTGGAGATGCTGAATTTGTTTTATGTGTTGGTGCAGAGAATATGAGTTTGGCCCCGCATGTGATTAGGAACTCTAGAACGGGTATTGGTCTTTTTCAAACTTCTATGGAAGATTCCTTGCAGTCAGCCTTAACGGATTTGCAGGCAGATGTCCCAATGGGAATTACAGCAGAAAATCTCGCAAAAAAATATGATCTTCACCGTGAAGAAATCGACGAATTCGCTGCACTCAGCCAAAAACGTGCACACGATGCGTGGGAAGAAGGAAGGCTTGCTGAAGAGTGTGTAGCAGTTGAGATTGCCGAGCGAAAGAAGACCGTTCTGTTTGAGGCGGATGAACATATACGAGTAGATAGTACTGCTGAAAAATTAGCAAATTTGCGCCCTGTTTTTAAAGAAGATGGAGTTGTAACCGCAGGAAATGCAAGTGGAATTAATGATGGAGCCGCTTCTGTCGTCATATCTTCAAAGGAAGCTGCCGAAAAAAATGGACTGAAGCCCATAGGGAGATTGGTTTCATGGGGTGTTTCTGGTTGTGATCCCCATATCATGGGAATTGGTCCTGCTCAGAGTAGTAGAATTGCTTTAGAGAAAGCAGGTCTAACTTTAGAGGATATGGACCTTGTTGAGATTAATGAAGCGTTTTCTGCACAGTATCTGGCAGTTGAAAAGGAACTTGGATTAAATAGAGATAAGACCAATGTGAATGGCGGTGCAATTGCGATCGGTCATCCTGTTGGAGCGAGCGGGACACGTCTTACGCTTACTATCTTAAAAGAACTAAAAAGGCGTAATGCTAAATATGGTCTTGCAGGTGCATGTATAGGTGGAGGTATGGGGCTTTCGTTGATAGTAGAGTCTTTGACTAATTAATTTAAAGAAATGATCGGTTTCTTATGTATGAAAATATTTTGCTAGATATTAATGAAAAAGAAAGGGTGGCTGTTCTTACATTCAATCGCCCAGAAGCTTTAAATGCATTAAATGAGAGGACTTTAAAAGAACTAGACGATGCTTTAGACATACTTGCCAAAGATACTGTTTCTAAAGTAGTTATTGTTACAGGATCTGGAGAGAAATCATTTGTTGCAGGCGCAGATATTAAGGAAATGCAGGGTCTAGATAAGAAGCAAGGAATAGAGTTCTCTGTGAGAGGACAAAATGTTCTCAATAAACTAGAGAGATTAGGAAAACCTTCAATTGCTGCAATCAACGGTTTTGCCCTTGGCGGGGGTAGTGAGGTTGCATTGGCATGTTCCATTCGAATTGCATCAGAGAACGCGAAATTCGGCCAGCCTGAAATTAATCTTGGAATAATTCCTGGATATGGTGGTACACAAAGATTGCCCAGAATAGTTGGACTGGGAAGAGCCATAGAAATAATGACGACTGGAGAAATGATTTCTGCGCAAACTGCGAAAGAAATTGGTCTTGTGAATGCAGTAGTTCCACAAGATCAACTTTTAGAAAAATCTATGGATTTAGCTCGAATGATCGCCTCTAAGAGTGCACCGGTTATAAAATTAATTTTAGATTCTGTTTACGATGGTTTAAGTGTAGATTTTCAAAGCGCTTTAGATATAGAGAGTGATGCGATTGGTTCTAGTTTTGCTACAAAAGATGCACAAGAGGGTATACAAGCTTTTATTGAAAAGAGAAAAGCAGATTTCCAAGACTGCTAGGGATAAAAAAGGAAAGTTCGATGAAGAGAAGAAAGAAAAAAAACAGGAAATCATCTTCAGGAAATTTTCATGTATCTTCTCTCTATTCGTTACCTCTGCATAAAACAGATCGTGAACTCAGAAAAATACAGATAAAAGAATGGATGGACGTAAATCTTCCTCCAGTGGGATCGAAGGAGTGGGAAGATCTATGTACAGGTTGCGGAAAATGTTGCTGTGATAAGGTGTGGAGAGGTAAGAAATTAGTAGCTTTGGCAAGCTTTTGTAAGTTCCTGGATTTAGAAACGAATCGCTGTAGCGTTTATAAGAATCGTTTTTCCTATGAGCCTCTTTGTTCTCAGATTGATGCGGAAATTATAGAGATGGGAGCTTTACCGGAAGACTGTCCCTATGTTGTAGACTTGCCTGGTTATAAAGGTCCTCTTGTGATCGAAAGAACAATGCAAGAATTCTAGTTTTATCTTCAGTATAAATACTCATTGAAGGGTTGGTGATGCTTGCTTGATTTTATTCATCCAAATTTGCTTGCCTTGATTGCCGCTACGAATGTGGCAATTTCACGTATTCTTTATCGAAACGCAATTAGGAAATTAAGTGCTTTCCATATAACATTTATTTGGTGTCTGGTTGCAGCAGTCACTTCCATTTCCTTTTATCTTGTAGACAAAAAAATAGATGTGTGGCCTATGGAAGCAATTCTGTGGTTTATGTTGGTAGGTGTCATAGGCGGGTTTGTTGCGCGGTATGTTTTGATTACGTCTATAGAATATGTTGGGCTAGCGAGAACTTCTGTGCTGAATCAGACCAGTTTGGTTTGGTCTTCTGCATTTGGGGTTTTTATTTTTTTAGAAAATATGAACGTCTGGCTTTTTTGTGGCACGTTGTCGATTATGTTTGGTTCGATTCTTCTCGTGTATGATCCAAAAGGAAAGATGAAGGTAGTTTCCAAGTATGTTTATCTCATTCCAATCGGAAATTCATTTATTATCGCCATATCTCATATTTTGAGAAAATTTGGAATGATACTTTTGCCCTCAGGTTCTTTTGGGGTTGCTGTTGCAAGCGTGACCGCATTAGTTTGTATGATAATTGTTTTGCCTTTTTCGAAGGGATTGAATATTAAATCCCTCGATAGAAGATCGATTGTTCTGGTTGTTATTGGTTCTTTTTTTAATTCCGTTTCGGCTATTTTGTTTTGGACCGCAGTAATGAACGGAAGGTTGGTGGAGGTAGTTCCTGTAAATAGACTTTCTGTTCTTTTGATTATATTTTTCTCCTGGCTCTTCTTTAGGAAACAAGAACTGGTTAGTTTGAGAGTAGTTATGGGAGGATTGATGTCTGTTGCAGGAGCTCTTCTAGTAGTGCTTGGAAAATAATCCAAAGGAGTTTGAGTATCGAATTTCTAGATCCCAGATTATCTGCTCTTATAGCGGCTGTTTTTATTTCTTTCGCAAGACTTCTATATAAGGCTGCTCTGCAATATATAGGAGTAGGAATATCTACTGTCATTATGAGTTTGGTGTCAGTGGTAGTGGGATATATTTTCTTAAAGATCGAAGGAAAAGTAGATTCTTTTCCATTGTATGCATGCCTGTTATTTGTAGGTGTGGGAATGAGCGCAAATCTTGCAGGTCGTTATTTTAGCCTTGTTTCTATTAATTTAGTCGGATTATCGAGAACCTCTATTTTAATGCAGACCAGTTTAGTTTGGTCTGCTGCCTTTGCGGTATTATTTTTAAATGAAGAAGTCAATTTCTATGTTTTCTGCGGAACTATGGCAGTTATGTTTGGTTCAATTTTACTTGTGTACGAAAAGGATTCGAATTACTCCAAAGTTCCTTTTACGCATTTTCTAGTTCCAGTCATCACGGCGGTTACGTTTGCCTTAGCACATTTGCTTGGGAAATTAGGTCTTGCGATTGTCGATTCTGCACCTTTTGCGCAGACTGTGTCTAATGCAACCTCTTTTGTGGCAATGTTTATGATATTTATCTGTTCGAAAGAATTTAAGGTGGGCGGCTGGAAGAAGATGCATCCTATTATTATGGTAAGCGTTGGAGCTTTATTTAATGCGATGGCGGCATTTTTTTTCTGGACTGCACTGCGGACCGGAGATATTGTGCAGGTTTTACCGATTAACAGATTAAACGTTCTGATGATAATATTTCTTTCCTGGATTTTTTTTCGAAAACAGGAAAGTATTACGAAGCAGGTTGTAATTGGAGGCGTGATGGCAGTTGTGGGTGCTTTTTTCGTAGCTCTTGGTAAATAACTTTTAGGAGACAGATGTGGACGCGAAAGTGCAAGAATGTGTAGACGGAATTTTGTCTGGAAACATACGTCTTGCTGCAAGGGCAATTACGATGATTGAGAGTAGAGATCCGATTGCGAAGAAAATTGTAGAGGGAGTTTTCCCTCATGGTGGAAAAGTCCCCGTGATTGGAATTACAGGACCGCCAGGTGTGGGGAAGAGTACCTTAGTCAATAGCATGGTTTCATTGTGTAGAGAGAAAAAACAGAGAATAGGAGTTTTGGCGGTGGATCCTAGCAGTCCCTTTACTGGAGGGGCAATCTTGGGTGATAGAGTAAGGATGTCTTCTCATTTCACAGACGAAAATGTTTTTATTCGATCAATGGCTTCAAGGAATAGTCTGGGTGGTTTGGCTTACGCAACTAGAAGCGCTTTATATGTAATGGAAGCGATGCCTTTAGATATTATTTTTGTAGAGACGATAGGGGTAGGGCAAGGAGAAGTAGACATTATGAAAACTGCCGATATCGTCATTTTAGTGCAGGAGCCAGGTGCAGGGGACGATATACAAGCTGTGAAAGCAGGGATTCTAGAAATTGGGGATATCTTTGTGGTTAATAAAGCAGATAGGGACGGTGCAGAAAAGACGGTCAGTGAACTAAAGGAAATGATAGATTTTCACTACGAAGAAAAAGATCTGGTATGGGTGCCCCCGATATTGAAAGCAGAAGCACTAAGGGAAGTGGGGATAAAAGAATTATTAGAAGAAATTCATAAATATCAATTATTTATGGAGAATAATATAGAAATTAAGTTAAGTATAGAAAAGAGGAAAATTCAGAGTATTCTTTTGGAAATATGCAAAGAGATTGCTGCTGAAAAACTATTTGAAAATATAGAAACTCAATTTGATGAAAATGTTATTAATTTAATTCTAGATAGAAAAAAAGACCCCTATTCCATTAGTTCAGATGTGATGAACTTGTGAATCAGATTTGCCAAGGATTGTTCGAGTAGTTTCAGTTAAGGTATAATAAATACAAAATATCATTTACCGGGGGGGGTAATGCGTTTTTTAAGGCCTTTTTTCGTTTTTATTTCTTTTATCTTCTTTTTCTCTTCCTTTGTGCAGGCTGCAATAACGCCGGTTTCGCTTAAGAATTCAAAAATCCTCAAATATCAAAATGAAGCAGGAAAAGAAATACTTTTTAAAGTTCTCAAGAGATCTGGTTTTACAACTATCTACGAGACCAATTTGGAAGCTTTTGGAGATGAGTACGAACTTGTAGGAGGAATTGCTTCTTCAGGGGGTAGACCTTTCAATCCTAGGCATGGGGGTCTTTCCAATACTATCGATGAGGACAATCGCTCTAAAATCAAGAATTTTTTGTCGAAATCTACTGGTCATCAAGTAAAATATACAGTTTTAGAAGAATGGAATAATAATTACACTTCGGAATGGACTCTTGTTTCAAAGATTATTTCTAAACGTAAACAATCTATTCTAGGAAAGGTATGGACGTTAGTTGAGGTTTCAACAAAAGGAGAGTGTACCAATGCGGATAGTTCAAGCTCTTGGGCAGAAGATGGAGCAAAATTTTCAGAAAAACGTTTGATAGATGCATCTACAGGAATCACTCTCACATTTTCTAGAACATGGAAGGATCCTCCTAGATATGGATATGAAGATAATTCTACTCAAATTCTTAAATTAAAATCATTTGTTGCTGCTTTGTCTCAAAACAAAAAATGGGAAGCAAAAAGAAAAGAAGAACTGAAAAGGAAAGCGGAACTAGCCAGAAAGAAAAAAGCAGCGGAACTAGCCAGAAA
>CEOQ01085446.1_pt1 | contig 22710 bp, 20 predicted proteins | sample 361351 | NCBI WGS metagenome assembly CEOQ01 (sample SAMEA2619907, study PRJEB7988) | marine metagenome | biome: marine biome (ENVO:00000447); feature: deep chlorophyll maximum layer (ENVO:xxxxxxxx); material: "saline water (ENVO:00002010), including plankton (ENVO:xxxxxxxx)" | depth 60 m | reverse complement strand
GGCACACATCTCCAGAATGCTGTCGTCAGGACTTCTAGGTAGGGAGGGAAAGAGAAAACTCGTCCCAACCAGATGGGGCATCACTGCGACTGACGATTACCTTTCAAGGCAGATATGGGATAGGATCAGAGTCCTACCTTCTCTGGACAAGTACATGGTTTACAAGGCCAACTACTTAGACAACAGATTTCACATAATATTGACACCGGGGCTTTGGGCCTTCCAAATGCTTGAGGCGTGGTCAAAGGAATCTGTCTGGGGTTCTACTAGCAAGATTCTCGAGGACAGGGAAGAGATTGAGCCCAGATCTGACTACGCAAATTCAATCACGGGTGCATACTATGCAGCACGACTATCCATTCTCGAACACATGGAGAGAATCGGGCGTTCCGGGGCATGCATGGTATGGAGAGACATTGGACCAGGATATTGGGCTCCAGTTGGAGTTTGGCTAATTAGAGAAACCATCAGGGAAGCAATGAAAAGAAAACCCACTGCTTTCGACACGCTATCTGAGGCAGTAAGGCACGTTTCTCAACGGGTTTCGTCACCCGATGGCATCAATGAATCTTGGTTCGTGAACCGAGGCAGGCAGACCACACTCGACGTATTCTGAGAAGGCAGGTCAGGCATGGATTCAAAGGAGCGTGCTGTGACTGCTTACTCCGGCAGAGGTGATTCGATGTCTGACAGGAAGAAGAACGGATTCTCCAAGGACGGTTGGATTGAAGTAAAGGGTGCAAGAACCCACAATCTAAAGGACATAGATGTAAGCATCCCGAGAGGCAAGTTCGTAGTCATCTCAGGAGTCTCAGGGTCCGGCAAGTCAAGCTTGGCTTTCGATACACTCTATGCTGAGGGTCAGAGGAGATACGTAGAGAGCCTCAGCTCCTATGCGAGGCAGTTCCTAGGTCAGATGAAAAAGCCCGATTGCGACTCTATAGAAGGACTATCTCCCGCCATAAGTATAGATCAGAAGCAGGGAAGCCACAACCCCAGATCAACAGTTGCAACAGTAACTGAGATGATGGACTACATGAGACTGCTCTGGGCGAGAGTCGGCCTTCCTCACTGTCCCGAGTGTGACCGAGAGGTTAGCCGGAGGACCGTTCAGGAAATTGTGGACGACGTTCTCTGGCGATTCGAAGGACACGGAATCGGGATTTGGAGCCCGACCATCAGAAATAGGAAGGGCACACACGCAGACCTGTTCAACGCTCTGGTTGACCAAGGGTACCTAGTAGGCAAGGTGAACGGAAGAGAGGCCAGTTTCGAAGACCCCCCACGGTTGGAGAAAAACCTGAGACACGACATTGACGTTCGGATAGATAGGATGCTCCTGACTCCTCCCAATCGACAGAGGCTTACCGAGGCTATTGAGGCAGGTTTGAGACTCGGGGCAGGATCTGTCGCAGTTGAGAGCCTCAGTGCTCCCAAACCGGGTGAAGACAACTCGGAAGAGCAGAGGTTCAGGACTGAGGAGGGTGAGGTTATCCCTTACTCAGAGGAATTTGCATGTCCAACCCACGGCTCTTTCCTTCCTGAGATGAGTCCCAGAGTCTTCTCTTTCAACAACCCCCTTGGGGCCTGCCCCACCTGCCAAGGACTTGGAGTCGAGAGGTCGTTCTCGCACGATCTAGTGATAGACAGGACTGCGACTGTCGGAGAGGGGTGCATCAGGCCTTTCAGGCGCTCGATGATGTCAGGTTGGTATCGCAGTCAGATGACCCAGACATGCGAACACTTCGGCATTCCTATCGATATCCCATTCGGGGAACTGGACGGGGACAGTCGGGACATCATGCTCAACGGGTCTGGCGGCGAAGCAATAAATTTCGAGTTCAACTCTGAGAAGGGCTCTTCCTACACCATGTCTAGACCCTGGGAGGGGGTCTTTTCTCGTCTCGCTAGGACTTACAAGGACACCAGCTCTGAACGCACTAGGTCCAGACTTTCTTCGTTCATGACGGATGAGCCTTGCACAAATTGTCGAGGAGACAAACTGAATGATGCCGTTTGCAAGGTCACAGTCGGAGGGATTAACCTACCCGGAATCTCAAGGTGCAGCGTCCTCGAGGCCTTGGCAGTAGTTCAGAACTGGAGGATTGGCGGCCTTGATGACACATGGGAGAAACTGGACAGGGAAGTCCCCGAAAGCGTCACTGTCAGCTCTACGCAGAAACTTGACGAGCGGTCCATGTACATAGGGAAGGAGATAATCAAGGAGATTGAGTCCAGACTGCGTTTCTTAGCACTGGTGGGTCTGGACTACTTGACATTGGACCGAAGAGCAAACACCCTCTCTGGGGGGGAGAGCCAGAGGATTCGACTCGCCACTCAGATTGGCACTCGCTTGACTGGAGTCATGTACGTTCTCGACGAACCCAGCATCGGCCTTCATCCAAGAGACAATGGCAGACTGCTGCAGACCCTAAGGGAACTCACTGATCTCGGAAACACCCTTCTCGTGGTTGAGCACGACGAGGCCACGATGAAGCAGGCTGACTGGCTGGTTGACTTAGGTCCAAGGGCAGGAAAGGACGGAGGCAGGCTAATCGTGAACGGAACCTTCGACGAGTTACTGGAGAATGAAGAGAGCCTCACCGCTGCTTATCTCTCTGGGAGGGAAAGCATCCCAATCCCAGACGACAGGGTCGAACCAGAGAAGGACAGGTGGGTACAGATCTCAGGAGCCCGGCAGAACAACCTGCAGGACATCCAGGTCAGGATCCCATTGGGTTGCATGGTGGCGGTAACAGGCGTGTCTGGGTCAGGCAAGTCTTCCCTAGTCACTGAGACCCTTGCACCAGCTCTCCTTAGGGAACTCCACGGTACCGACTCCACCCCCGGAGCTATGGACTCGATAACCGGTTTGGACATGGTCGACAAGGCGATAGTAATCGACCAATCCCCAATCGGAAGGACACCTAGATCGAATCCCGCAACATACACCGGGGCCTTTGGTCCAATCAGGGACCTCTTCACCCAGACGAAGATTTCGAAGGAGAGGGGTTACCAGCCCGGACAGTTCTCATTCAACGTCAGGGGAGGGAGGTGCGAGGCTTGCAGCGGAGCTGGCTCAACAAAGTTAGAGATGAACTTCCTACCAGATGTCTGGGTCACCTGCGAAGTATGCAAGGGAAAGCGGTACACACGAGAGACCCTAGAGGTCATGTGGAAGGGCAAGAATATTCACGACATTCTAGAGATGAGCGTGGACGAGGCCTGCGTCTTCTTCGAGAACCAACCTAGGATTCACAGAATAGTACAAACTGTTCGCGATGTCGGTCTAGGATACATTCGTCTAGGCCAACCAGCAACCACGCTCTCCGGAGGAGAAGCACAGCGCGTCAAACTCGCTACAGAACTTCACCGACCCCCAAGAAAACATACGTTCTATATTCTAGACGAACCAACAACCGGGCTATCTCTATCTGACGTACACCAGCTTATCGAAGTCCTACTTAGGCTAAGACGAAACGGGCACACCGTAATCGTGATCGAGCATCATCTCGACGTCATAAAGTGTGCCGATTGGATCATCGATCTGGGTCCAGAGGGCGGGGAGCACGGAGGAGAAGTAGTGGTCGCCGGAACCCCAGATGTGGTCGCTAGGGAACCCGGCAGTTACACTGGAAGACACCTTATTGGAATGGTCTGACTCAAATCGACCCAACCCTTGAGAAGGTCCACTAAAACCGGGATTCGATGTATAGATCAGGCAACCCCTCCCTAAGCGACTCGACTTTCCATAAATCCTCATACCAGAACACATCTTGGTGGGATAACTACGATTCTAACATGATGACCATGGAGGGGGTCTCGGAGAAGACGGGTCTTCTACTGCTTATCACCACAACTACGGCCTTGGCCACAGCTTTCTCCATGCCCGAGTTCGCCCCTTTGATCTATCTCGGTTTCTTTGGAAGTCTAGTAATAGCATTGATTGTTATTTTTTCTGGTTCGACAAACCCCGCGCTAATCTGTACCTATGCCGCGCTTGAGGGATTGGTAATCGGTGGACTTACTTGGATTTACGAGGTTGCTCTGGACATACCTGGGATTGGAATTTTCGCCGCCCTGCTGACATTCACAGTCCTATTTACCATGATTGCGATTTACAGGGCAGGCCTGATTAGATGGGACAGGAATCTCGCAATCGCCGTCTACTCTTGCCTATCGGCAATTATGCTGATTTACGTCATCTCATTATTAGGTTGGGTCACCGGCCTGTTCGACGTCCCAATCATCCATGACGCGAACCCTATGGGAATTGCCTTCTCTCTGTTTGTTATTGGCATAGGTGCCCTCTGCCTAGTGGCAGATTTCGACTTCATCGAAAAGGGCGTTCAAAGAGGAGCACCAAAGCAATTGGAGTGGAGGGCTGCATTTGGCCTGATGGTCACTTTGATTTGGTTGTACCTCGAAATATTGAGGTTGCTGGCCAAGATTATCATCTACACGAGGCGTTAATGAATGCAAACCGATCTAGTGCTGGGTCTGGCAGCCGCTGGAATCGCACTCGGACTTTTCGAGGGGATTAGGCCAGGCCCCCTCCTCACTATGGTGATTAGAGAGACGCTAACAGGAGGTTTGTCAGCTGGAGCTCGGGCGGCTGCGGCACCGATTTTTACCGACGGCCCACTTATCGTTGCCAGCGTGCTGCTATCTGGATGGATAGCCGAACAGCCAACCATTCTGTTCATGATTTCAGTTTTAGGCGCCGGGTTCCTGATATGGTTCGGTATCGATTGTTTCAGAATAGAGCCACCCGATCCCAACATTGGTCAACAAGAGGTAACAGGATCCTTCAGGAGAGGAGTCATCACTAACCTGCTAAACCCCAACGTGTACGTTTTTTGGTTCCTAATCGGAGGACCACTGATGGCTTCGGCAGCAGACGATGAGCCCCTAGCACCAGTAGCCTATGCAATCTCCTTCTTGATCTCAATAATTTTAGTTAAGATGACCATCGCTTTCTTCTTCGATAGGTCCAGAGGGTCCTTGTCACCTAGGGCGTATCGCGCTGCTCTGGGGGTATGTGGTTTGGGGATGATAGCTTTCGCAGCAGGTTTCGCATACCAGGCTTACGGGTTGTATCCTGATGTGTTCTAACCTACAAGGTCTGAGGCCCACCGAGCGGTAGAGGAATTAGCGGGAGTTCTCTCAACGTAGGGCCGATGCTCATTGTTCCGTATATCCCGATCTCTCCGCCGACATTGTGAGCATGTCCAAACCAAACCCTACCATGTTGGTCAATCACAATATCATTGAAATCACCGAAGCCGCCACATCTGTTGTAGCCACATCCCTCTGAAGTATCCAATGGGTCCCCCCAGGCGTTGACCTGAACAGTGGTTAGAAGAGGCCTTTCGCTGAAGGCATCGGTAATTACGGTCAAGTATCCATTCCAGGTATCCCCTCCGGAGTCACCGAGATAGCCTAGTGCCACCTTACCCGAACTTCCGGCAGTAATCACCGGGAAACCGGTACCATTCAGTCCAATTGGGGGGGCTATCATTATCGGGTCGCTCCAAGTGTCGCCTTCGTTAAGCGAGTAGGAATAGTAAGGCATGTTGTCGAAACCCATCCAGAAAGCGTGCACATTGTCCTCTGAATCAGTAGCAACTTGGGCTTCCTCGAAATTCCAAGTCTCCGCCGTCCCACTGATCTCAGTTGGAAGAGGGTGCTCCGTCCAAGTTATTCCTCCATCTGTACTTCTGTAGATAGAGTATCCTTCTCCTCCATTGCATCCTCTATTTCCTCTGTAGAAATTTCCATTCTCGCTCCCAGTGATGTGACCAGTCAACCCTCCGCTATCACAATCAGAAGGAGTTCCGGGCAGTTCCGGCCCCCAAGTTAGACCACCATCGTTGCTTGCAGAGCACACCGGGTAAGGGTAATTTCCATTGACACAAAAGACCCATGTGGTCTGATGGAATGCTGCGGGGTATGGCGAAGATGCAATAGTTTGGTGATCCTGAACAGACCAACCTGTCGCTACAGATGGACCAACCCAACTCTGACCCTCGTTGTCAGACCATTCTACGGTCATCCCTAACAGCGCATGCATGTCGAACTTCATGATTCTGTCCGTCCAAGGGTCTACGTAGACGTAAGGGTCATTGCTATTCGCAACCGGAAGTAGGGCACTGTAAACATCCTCACAAACATAATCGCTGATGTTCACCATGTCAATCAATCCAGAGCATCTAACTATAGCGGTGGAGCCTGCAGCACCGTTGCCCCAACTGGTCATGTACAGGTTATCCAGAGAAGTGACCCCTATCGTAGGCTCGAATGTAGTCATCCCAATTCCGTAGTATGTCCCCACCGCACAGACCGGAGCATTGTTTCCAACAAGAACTGAGGACCCGTTAAACAAGTCAGAAACCTTGGTAGCATCCGTGGCGTTTCCATAGTGGTACCATGTTGTGTTGCTGATTGAACCTCCGTTTTCGGAGCATAGTAAGTCGAACACGCTAACTTCCTCTAACACCTCTTCTTCTTCTCCAAAGCACCCGCTCAAAGGGACCATGATCAGTAGGGAAACTACGCTCAGGGCAAACACTCGCACAATATAGCGGCTGAGTCATTCCTACATCAGTTAAACGGAAAATCAGCCAAGAAGTAGGGTAGAGTTACCTCCTTCTGGAAGCGGCTCGAGGTATTCGAGATCTCCGTACAGCGCCGGTCCTTCCATCAGGGTCCCTATGATTGCTTCTTCAAATCCAGCCGCGTTGTGTGCGAGGGCAATCCAAGGCCTACCTTCATCATCAATCTCGACGTCAATGAAGTCTCCGAACCCTCCGCACCTCACATCGCCACAGTCAGGCGTGATATCCAAGGGATCGTTGGGATAATTCACCGCGACGCTGGTAATAAGGGGCCTTTCTGCAAAAGAATCTGTCATTATCGCCATGTATCCCGACCACCCCCCTGTCGCGTTTTCTTCATCGTAATCCTCAGACTCTCCAATGTAACCTAGAACTACTCTCCCCTCTGCTCCAGCGAAGATTGTCGGAAAACCAGTCTCAACGACTCCTGGAGCGGCTACCATCATCGGTTCGCTCCACGTCTCGCCCTGATCCTGTGAATTTGCGTACCAAGGCTTCAGATCGTCACCGATCCAAGTCGCGTGAACGTTGCCCCCGTCGTCTACTGCCGTAGCAACTTCGTGAGAGTGCCATCCGTCCTGCATGCCAACCTCGGTTGTGATTGTGTGCTCTGTCCAACTGTAACCTCCATCCAGTGAGCGGTAGACGGCTGGCCCCTCACAAGAGGGATTCCCTCTGTATACAGATCCGTCTATCCCACCTGCAACGTGTCCATGAAGACCGGAGCACTGAGGGAAGCTGCTACTGGGGTAACCCAGCCTCTGCACGTCCCACGAGAGACCCCCATTTAACGATCTTGAGCACTGGGCTCCGGCCGCTGGGGAGCCAGTGTTGATGCAGTACACGTATATTACAGGGTGAAAGGCAGTCACTCCCGGTGGGGGGGGCATGGAGGCTATGCTCTGGTGGTCTTGAGTAACGTAATACCCCTCTACTGGATACGGAATACTCCAGGAATCACCGTCGTTGTCTGAGAATTCTACGAACATCGCTGCTAGAGCATGCATGTCGAACTTGACCAACCTGTCAGTGAATTTGTCGACGTATATGTAAGGATCGTTCGAGTTCGGAGTCTGACCTGAATCTTCGTCTATTTGTCCGAAAGGCCCCACATCCTCCCATGACTGCCCCTTGTCTCTGGATCTGATGATATGGGTCCCATCTCCTAGACCATTCCAGCTTGTGAAGAAAATAGCCCCAGAAGAGGTGACTCCAATTGTCGGTTCGAATGTGTCGAAACCAGTCCCATAGTATGTTGCGCTAGTGTAGAAGGGGGTGCTGTTGCCCGTGAAGTCGAAGGTGATGTTTGACGCTGTGATTGCGGCACTGTCCATTGCGTCCACTGACCATCTCTCTGAGGGGGTTCCAGGAAAGTGGAACCACGTGGTGATTGGCAGCTCTCTTCCGAATTCGAATGCCCCCGCTATCTCTTCTTCCCATTCCTCTTCATCCCACCATGTGCATCCTGTGGTTGTCGATGTCATGACGATTAGACACAACAAATGGGCGATCTTCCTCATATTCACCCAATCCAATCGTTCTCAATTACAGGAGTTACAGTTTCCAGAAGAGACTGCTCGGGGCTCCTCCATTCCATCCCAAGGTCTTGCTCAGCCGGAGAGGCATCCCAGAATAACCTCTTGCCTAGGTGTGTCCTAGCCCACGAGAGGCTGATTCTTGGATGGAAAATGGAGACTAACAGGGAAAGAAAGTATGGCACCTGTTTGGTTGGGATCCTTAAATCAGGGTTTTCTTTCTTTATGCATCTGGCTATCTCTCTGAACCACATTTGTCCTGAGACTGTGAGGTACCTTCCACCCTCCTTTCCTTGGGTCAGCGCTCTTACATGGGCTTCAGCTACATCTCGAACATCAACTATGCTAATATGCATGGGTACAACAAATGGAATCTCTCTGTTGAGTAGAGTCATTACGAATGAGGGACTCCCCCTAAGATGCCTCTTGGAAAGAGGAGGCCCTAGTACCACGCAGGGGTTAATTGTGACCATTCTGGGCCGATCACCACCCTTCGACTCGTACCAATCCCTGACAAGTCTCTCTGAACTGAATTTGGCGAGCCCGTAGGGGTTATTCTCAATATTCGAGTCATCAGCCCATGTCTCTGTGGTTAGGACTTGCCCGTCTTCCCACTTCTGGGGCCTTATTGCAGCTGTGGAGGAAGTATGAACCAAACACTCCACGGTTCCAGCAGAGTCGATTGCATCTAGTACATTTCTTGTCCCAATTACACTTGGATCGACAATCTTTTCTTGGGGATTCTTAGCTCTGAGAACCACAACCGCAGCTGTATGAATAACCTCTCTACATCCAGAAACAGCCCTAAATACTGTCTCAGAATCCAAAAGGTCCATCTCTACAACCTCTAGACTACCTCCATCTCTGACAGGAAGAGCCCTAAGGTGACCTACTCTCTCTGGATCCGAGGCGTCTCTAACAGTGGCCCTGACTTTTCGGCCTCTGGCAAGTAAGTTAGCAACAATGTGGCTCCCAATGTAACCGCTAGCTCCGGTTACAACCACTACCCCGTCATCACCATCGGACTCGGTCACGTCCATTGTTAACTACGCATCTCCTTTGACTTTACGGGAGATTGAGAGGCTTGGTGACCACCAATTAGCTCGGCCCATTAGGCGCATTGCTGATGGAACTACAATGGCTCTGACAATAGTTGCATCCACGAAAACCGCTACGGCGAGGGCAAAACCAATCGATTTGATTATCATCACATCTGCGAAGATAAAACCCGAGAAGACGGCGATCATTATTGCAGCAGCCCCAGTTATCAATCTCCCAGATGCTTGCAAACCCTCGGAGACCGCACGGGTGTTGTCCTCTGTTTCCAACCACGCCTCATGAATTCTAGATAGCATCAGGACTTCGTAGTCCATCGAAAGTCCAAATGCAATCCCGAAGACAAGCGGGGGGACCATTAGATCTAGTGGCTGAGGGGTGAAGTTCAGAGGTCCCGCGAACAAGCCATCCTGAAATACTACTACAATAAGTCCGAAGGAGGCCGAAATTGATAGTATATTCATGAGTACTGCCTTTATCGGCACTAATACGGAGTGAACTTGTAACCACACGAGGACCATTGTGACCAGAAGCACGAAGGCCAGAGCGGCCGGAATTCGCTCCCTTAGATGATCCTTCATATCCACCTCGTAAGAGGTCCAGCTACCCACTAGGACCTCCTCCTCGCTGGAATATGTGAACACCCTCACGTCCTTGATCAGTTGCTCGGCTTCGTCGCTCCCACTGGGGTACTCGATTGGGACGTTGATCATCGCTACCGATTCCGAGACCGTCGTAAGCCACTCGATGCGCAGTTCTTCTGGCCATTCGTCGATCTCAGAGTCGAAGAGGGAGGGATTACAGAGCGGGTGACTCACACTGATGACCCCTTCAACAGTAGACACGCCTTCGCACAGATCTGCCACTTCTGTGGAAAGAGACTTCGAGAACGGGTCCTGCCCCTCCTCAAACACAATTACCAGTGGGACCACTGAGGCTGTGAAGGCGGGAAACTCCTCCTCGAGTATCTCATACGCTTGTCGAGACTCTAGATCGGGAGGCAGAGTGTCAAGGCCTCCGGCAGTCAACTCCACGTGAAGAAAGGGAACCCCAAGTAGAAGCAGAAATCCCATCGATGGAACTAGCCAGCCGACGGGATTCTTCATGACCTTCGAGGAGAACTTCTCCCAGAACCTCCCCTCCTCTCCCCCTCCTGGAATAGGGACAGGGAGCCTTTCTATTCCATGTCCGATTAGGGAGAGCAATGCCGGAAGTAGAGTCAGAGAGTAAACCAAGGCCCCGATTACTGCTAGGAATGCGCCCATCCCCATGGATGGCATATGGGTGGCGTTGAAGTAGAACAGGGTGCATAGACCAACCGCCACAGTGGCCCCTGAGAACAGAATGGCCCTCCCTGCGGTATTCATCATCGTAGAAATTGCTCCCTCCACGTCCTGTCCTTTACCAAGCTCTTCTCTGAATCTGCTAACCATGAATAGGCTGTAATCGATTGAGACTGCCAGCCCGATCAGGGTAATCATCGATACAGAGTACTCAGTCATTGAGAACCACTTTGAGACAAAGTAAGACAATCCCGTGGCTAGGGGGAACATGCACATTGCCACTGCCATGGGTAACAGAGAGGCAACAACGGTTCTGAAAACGAAGAGGAGGATAATTAGCGATATAGGGATCCCAATTATCTCCGCTCTTATCTGGTCGTCCTTCAGCATTCTATCGAAGTCTGAGTCAATGATCAGGCTCCCAGTAACCAGCACTTCCAAATCGTTGCTATCTACTGCTTCCTTGATCGCCTCTACCTCCTTGGCAATCTCCTCTTCGGTCCCTTCGAAACTCACGAACACGGCTACTCTGTGACCATCGATGGAGACGTGCTGTGCAAGGTGATACTGGTTTTCCGGGTCGTCATAAGCTAGGCTGATCTCCAGAACTTCTAGAGAAAGCGAATCCAGACCCATCAGCGAATCCCTCACCTCTTGCTCGAACTCGGGATCGTTCCACTTCAGAGATTCGTGGGTGAAAATGTAGTTCACGCTGTTCGTTGAAACTATTGGCAACTCCTCGCTCACCAGTTCGAGTGCCCTTCCAGATTCGATTGATGTTGGAGGGGAATTGCCATCTTCGAACTCATTACCTTGGGATATCAGCAGGACTGACAGCAGAATGGAAGCGATAGAGGCCGCGATGACTAAGCGCCTACTTCGATGAATTCCCCTTCCGGCTCTGGACAGCACTCCTTCCACGAAGCGCCTCCGTTAAACTGGAGTTTATCTACCTCTCTAAATGCAAATTTGAGGTTGCTCACACTGCAAGAGATGAAACCGAGCCTACCACTAGAGAGGGATTTAGACCGCTTCCTTCCAGCTCTTCCATTGTCGCTTCGCCGGAAAGGACCAGAATACCGTGTACTCCTGCCCTATCGGCCATCTCCATGTCTGTGTATAACCGGTCTCCAACCATTGCGCAATTGGATGCTTCCAGTCCAAGCTCCTCGATTTTGTGCAATATCATCCCTCTGTTGGGCTTCCCGCAGACATGTAACGGCTTCACCCCAGTGGTCGCTTCAAAAAGTGCCATGTAGGCTCCAGTGTCTGGTAACCCTCCATCTGGAGAAGGACAGACAATGTCTGGATGGCTGGCTACCATAGGAACTTCATTGTGCAGGTGTTTGGAAGCTGTAGCCAGCTTCTCATAGTTTACTTCTGTATCATACCCCAGGACAACGAACTCAGGAGAACTCGAATCGGTGGTTATTCCAGATGATTCCAGCATCTCCTTCATCCCTTGAGTTCCAACTAAGTAGGTTCTGGTGACCCCTCTTTTGGAAAGCCATGACAAGAGATCGTGAGTCGAAAGCAATATGTCATCCTCTGTAGACTGAATTCCGAGCTTTTTTAGCTTGTCAACATATTGACTAGTAGACTTACTTGAGTTGTTTGAGAGGAAAAAACGCCTAACCCCCTTTTCTTCCAAGCGATAAAGAAAATCTAAGGCACCTTCGATAATATCCTCTCCCAGATATATGGTGCCATCAAGATCTAGGAAGACGGCCTCAATTCCATCCAAGGACTCGCTAATCCCGGTCACCACGAAACTTCCACGTCATGGCAGCAATATAGTCTTGAACAAGAACCAAGGACTCCAGAGACTTTTCTGAGCCTCCTTGTCAGCTATCATTCCAGTTAGCATATCGCCCATTTCCTCCTTCCTAGAAGCCTTTCCAACGAACCAGTTCATCACTTTCTTCCACTTTACCAACTTCTGAAGCCTGAAAGAATTGGTCAACTCCTTGCCCAATGTATCCCAGAGACTTTCCATGTATTGCATACCCACCTCTTCTGGAAAACCGTCAGCGTGCGCTTCTTTGTCGAAGAAGTTTGAAGTCATCTTTGCCGAAAGAAGGGCGTTTCCTATTCCTTCTCCGCTAAATGGATCAACTAAACTGGCTGCATCTCCGACGCACATAACCCCGGCACCAGCAGAACGTCTGGGTTGGTAGGACGGAGCTCCCTTTCTCGGAGAGCCGAAGGGCAACTGCCAACCTTTCTGGGAACCCTCAACAATCTCAGCATCCTTGAATCGCTCTTTGAAAATAGGATGGTTCTCGATGACCCATCTTTGCTTCTTCTTTAGTGACTTGTCAGCTCCAACTTGCTTCCTTTGTTCTGAGATCACCATGCCTATGCCCACATTCACGATTCCTTCCTGAACAGGGAAAAGCCAGAAGTATCCCGGAATCACCTCGTCAATGAAGTGAATCTCAATCGGACCCTGGTTTCCTTCAAAGCCGCCAACTCCTTTCCAGTACTCTCTGTAACCCCCACAGTAGTGATCATCATCCCTCATTGGCTCCCCATGGACTTCTTCCACTAGTTTTGTAGAAACCGGACATCTGTAACCACCCGCCCCGATGGTTAAGGGCGATGTGAAAGTCAACGTAGGACCATCATCAGATCTTTTGCCAAATTTTCCAGAAACCCCGATAATTCGTCCATCATCGACATTTACTTCATTCACGCTGAATCCTTGGATTACCGAGCCCCCAGAAGCAACCACAATTTCCGTAGCTCTCTTGAACATCATGTAGTCGAACTGGACCCTAGGTAGGGAGTAACCTGCCATTTTTTTCTCAAACTCGTCTTGAGGCAGCATCACCTTAACCGTGTTTCCATTTGCACTTCCAAAGACGATGGAGTCAACCATGAAATGAGGAGTCATCTCTACCATCTCTTTCACTCCCAACTCCTTAACATGAGAAAGAGACTTTCCACCGACAGCATCACCACAGACCTTGTCTCTTGGCCAGACTTCCTTTTCGATAAGCAGAACTCTGCAGCCATTCATTGCATTGTAGGATGCAGCCGCGGAGCCACCCGGACCTCCTCCAACGACGATAACATCGAATGTGGACCCATCTTCAGGCACTTTTCCCGTGTCAATAGGGCCTTCCCACGGATTCATAATACTGTCAACCGGATGGGCACTCATCATTCAATCTATGCCATTGGTTTCTTCTGTAACCGGTCCTACGGGCGCATATGGCCAATAACGTGTGGATAGTGCAGACAACCCTTCCCGGCGAATTAAATGAAGCAGAAGTAGGGATCTGGAGTCAATCAATTATTGACTCCAATCTAGCTTCTTGCGTAGACATAAAGAGAACAACCTCAGTTTTTCGATGGGAAGAAGAAATTCAGAGCACCCCTGAATGGGATATACAAATTAGGACATCTAAATCCAAAAAAGATGATTTAATTTCCAAAATTAAATCCGAGCATTCCTATGATGTCCCTCAGATTATCTGGTGGTCAGTAGAATCTACGAAAGAATACTACGATTGGGTTCAAGGCTGAGACGCCCTTCGTGATTCATGGGGGTAGTGGACTTCTTCCGACCTGCAAAGAAGGTACCAACGGTTTGGTGGAGCTCCTCTGACCCAATGTCACTGAGGCCTAGGCCTTCGACCGTCGCGATTCTCGTGATGGGTGAGTTCCTGTTCGGGCTAGGGGACTCTCTCCTAATTGCTGCGGGTATTGGTAACACACCTTGGACGGTACTTGCACAGGGAATTTCCAATTATGTGGGAGCCTGGTCGATAGGAGAGGCGACCTTCTTCGTTAGCGTTGCGGTAATGTTTCTCTGGATTCCCATCAAGGAGATTCCAGGCATTGGAACGATTCTGAATGCCATCATAATAGCACTTACAATCCATGTTATGGTACCGATTTTACCAGAGCCGGAAACAACCCTCGGGTCCTTACTAATGGCCTCATCAGGAATAGTCCTAGTTGGCATAGGTAGCGGGATGTACCTCACAGCGAATCTTGGGCCAGGACCTAGAGATGGCTGGATGACAGGCATCCAGAGAGTCTCAGGAATCCCTATCGGAAGAGTCAGGATAACAATTGAACTATCTGTTTTGATTGCCGGATTTGCTTTGGGAGGAACTGTTGGTTTGGGGACGGTAATGTTCGCATTGGCCATAGGTCCTGTGGTTGCTTCCTGTTTGGCTGTAGCAGAGAGGATCGGGTCACAAGATAGGCCCGACTTCCACTCCTAATAGTAGAACTGCAGTGGCGAATACTGTAATCAGGATATTGTCATCAATAGGACCGAATTCGTAACGCTCTACGAAAGTAGCTACAGCTGCTGAGATTAGGCCCCAAACAGGAATGGATGGGTCACCCATTCCAGCTACGATCCATCCCATCGGCGCACTAACGATAAACATGAATACATTTCCAATTGCGCTTTTTGACCTCTTCTTGATTACTGCGTTCCGAACTACTCCCGTGACCCCGTCACCAAAAGCCATGAACAGAGAGGGAACTATCGCAAGCCAAGGATCCCCGACGAGAGCCCAGATTAGTGTAATTGAGGTCCACCACATTAATGTGAATTTTACATCGTTTTGATTCTGTTCGGTCTGAAACCAAAACATCCTCATCCCACTACGATGGGCTCCAAAGGTGAAAAGGGTAAGTAGAACACCACAGAATAATGGATACCAGTAATCTTCGAAAAGCAATGGCACACATAGGGATCCAACACCCCCAGCCATCATATGGACAATCTTTCTGTTGTAATATACTGCCCTGATTTCTTCCATTCCTCTTGCAACCATCATATCGTAGGGAATCTTGGTGGCAAAAATCACTACCATAACATACGTGCCAATTCCAAAAGAATAGAGAATCTGGTTGTCCATGCTACAAGGGGTCGGACTTCTGACATTAATTGCACTCTGTCTCGGGCAGGTTCATTGAGGATTAGGGACTTGGATCAAATATGGGGGGCCATGGTGTAGTTCATCGCTACAGGCGATTCCTTCCAGTAACGGAAGAAACTTGCATTATCTCACTAAATGAGGGTAACACCCCCCTAATCCAGACTTACAATCTCGTGCAGGCATTGGGTGGACGATTCAGGCTTTTCATCAAATATGAGGGGCTAAATCCTACGGCCTCATTCAAGGATCGAGGGATGACCCTTGCCGTAACTAAAGCGGTAGAATGCGGTGCTCGAGCGATTGTTTGTGCCAGCACCGGAAATACAAGCGCATCGGCAGCAGCTTATGCTTCTCGTGCCGGCCTTACTTGCGTAGTCCTCATTCCAGAGGGTAAAATCTCGTACGGAAAAATGGCTCAGGCCCTGATTCACGGGGCAAAGACGATAGAAGTCAGGGGAAACTTCGACGAGGCCCTGGAGTTGGTTAGAGGATTGGGACTTAGAGACGATTTTGAGATAGTAAACAGCATCAATCCATTCAGGATTCAGGGCCAGAAGACCGCCGCATTCGAGGTCTGCGATGACCTAGGTGGCGCGCCCGACATGCATTTCTTGCCAGTTGGAAACGCCGGGAACATTACTTCCTATTGGATGGGTTACAGGGAATACATGGAGGCCGGACACTCAGACTCACTGCCTATGATGATGGGATGGCAGGCAGAGGGAGCGGCACCTATTGTCAGAGGAGAGGTTGTAGACTCCCCTGAGACAGTAGCAACGGCAATCAGGATAGGAAATCCAGCAAGCTGGGAACACGCGGTCAATGCCTCTGCAGAGTCATCAGGCGCAATCGACTCCGTCTCTGACGAAGAGATACTAGACGCGCACAGGCTACTCGCGAGAACCGAGGGCATTTTCGTCGAACCTGCATCCGCAGCAGGAATTGCGGGTATAGTGAAGAGCCACGCAAGAGGGGACATCCCCTCCGAGTCTACGGTTGTCGTTACCGTTACCGGACATGGACTGAAGGATCCAGCGATTGCTATAGAGAACGCTGAGGCAAGATCAGTGGTAGTCGAACCAGATCTAGAATCGGTCCTCGGGGCAATCGGAATGTGATGAGCATCGTTATTGCTGGATGACCAATCCCCGGACCATGGACGACAAGTTTTCCGAACGAGCATTTTCCACCAAGGTAGTTTGGTCAGGGACCAACAATTTGGAGGGTTCGACCGTCACTCCAATTTTCACAACCTCGACCTATCGACTTACTGATGAGAGATATCGCGATTGGGCCGATGGAGGGCAGCACTCTTTGATCTATAGTCGCTGGTCAAGCGTTAACTCTGAGGCAGTGGCCTCTAAGGTGGCTGCATTAGAGGGTGCTGAGGACGGAGAGGCATTTGCAAGCGGAATGGCAGCCATTTCTTCCACTCTTCTTTCCCTGTTGTCCAAGGATGATCATATGGTGACATCTGCCGATATATATGGCGGGACATACGGTCTACTTACTTCCGAATTCCCCAGATTTGGAATCGAGGTAACGATGGCAGACATCAGAGACCCCGATTCTTTCGAGGCCGCAATCAACGAGAATACCAAGGTTCTCTACGTTGAGACCATCACTAACCCTGTCCTCAAGGTTTGTGACTTGGAGGCCATGGCGTCAATTGCAAAGAAGCACGGCTTGATTTCAGTCGTCGACAATACATTCGCAACGCCTTGGGCTTGCCGCCCAATTTCTATGGGGTTCGACGTTGTCATTCACTCGGGAACCAAGTTTCTGAATGGACACACTGACCTCACAGCAGGGATAGTGGTTGGAAGAGCCGACATTATCAAACGGGTATTCGAAGCCAAAACCAAACTAGGCGGAACAGCAGACCCGCAGATGTGCTATCTCCTAGAGAGGGGTATGAGGACTCTCCACGCCAGAATGCCAATCCACGCATCTAACTCTTCAGAACTCGCTCGAAGACTGGAAGACCATCCGGCGATAACCAGCGTTAACCACCCCTCTCTACCGAGTTACGCCGACTACGATGTCGCCAAGCGAATTGTACCAAATGGGACTGGGATGCTATCCTTTGCAGTTCGAGGTGGGGACGAAAGCGCCATGCGCTTCGTACGGGCACTGGAGATTATCTTCGAAGCAACCAGCCTCGGAGGAATAGAGAGCTTGGTCGAATGCCCCTTCAACACCAGCCATATTTTCGTTCCCGACCAAGTTCGCCTCGAGGCCGGAATTGTCCCAGGGTTTGTTAGGATGAGCGTTGGAATTGAGGACATTGAGGACCTATGGTCCGACATCGACCAAGCCCTGTTGGCCAGCCAATCGTGAAACGGGTGATAGGATGGATACTGCCCTTCTGGCTGCAACTCTCGCCTTCATCATTCCAATGTGCTTTAGCCCAGGCCCGAACAACGTGCTCTGCGCAGCACATGGGTCGCAACACGGGTTTAAGGCCACCCTAACTCTAATCGGCGGCATGGCCATAGGGTGGTCAACTCTGGGGTTGTTCGTCGGCGTTGCAACGGTTTTCATAGAGGAAAATCAAGGGTTCTTTGACGTCTTGACATACTTCGGAGCCGGGTACATAGCATACCTCTCTTACAAGATCGCGACATCCGACTCGCTTGACGAGGGATACCACGAGGATGAGCGCCTAGGATTCACGACAGGTGTGGCTATCCAGTTCGTTAACGGAAAGGCATGGATTCACTTTTTGGTTCTAATGACGACCTTCGGGTCACTCTTCGGAACGGGATTCTCCGGGAAGGCCATGCTGGTCCTACTGAACGTGATCTTCGGACTCCCGGCTGTCATGACATGGGCGGCTTTCGGAACGGTCCTTCGCAGGGCATTCAGCACACCCAGCTCCGCCGCCTTCCTCAATCGTGCCATGGGGGCCTCATTGTTTCTCGTCGCACTCTGGATTGTGTTTCCTGATGCATTTGCAATCCCCGCCTAAAGCGCCTATTTTGTTGGTGCAGAGGGCAGGATTCGAACCTGCGAAGCACTACGCACTGGGACCTCATCCCAGCCCCTTTGACCGCTCGGGTACCTCTGCTCGTATTTACTCGGGCTCACGAAGACATATTTCAGAGGTATCCCATCTTCCATAGGACAAGATATGCTAAAGGAAGAATGGGAAGAATGTATGAGATATTGCTGCGAAAAGCCCTCCAGAGTCCTCCCTCTTTTCCCTGTGGGACACTGTCCGCGACTGCTGCGGCAGCCTCCACAATTACCTCATCGTATCCAACCATAATATTCCCTTTTCAGAATTCCAATCCCAACTTTTCTGCCATTGGCGGGGCCTCCCCAGTCTTTGCATAATAGAACAGGGATGCTCTGTTTACAGACTCCACGGTTGTGAAGAACAAGACAGAAAGACCGACTCCTGCTAATCCAATGAGGATTGCTAGGATCAGCCCAACATTTCCGAAGTAAATCAATGGAAAACAGATTAGGACAATCAACAAAATCACTAGTAATTGGAGCAGACCGGTTCCAACATGGGTAGCAACATCCTCCCCCCAGGTCTCTTTGAATAGTTTAGGACTCTCTGTAAAACCTTCCATTACGCCAGATTTCTCGAGAACAATAAAGGGGACAATGAAGAAAGTAGCCATCCACCAAACCGCTCCAATAATTATCGCTGCCAACCATGCAACAATTGCTAATGGATTCTTAGAATCATTGGCTATCCCTTCAAGTATACTGAGGATAACTCCCACCGTTCCAGAGATAATGCCCCAAATTACAATCTGCGGCAGACACTTCATTGCCTGCCCAATCCCGTAGGAGAAACTCGGGTTCGTGCCCGCTGTGAGCCTTTCATAGGAACTGGCAATTATCGCGGCGTTCCAGAACACGGTGATTATCGAGATCGTCAGATAACCAATGAAAATTATGCCCAAATGGGCGGCTATGACCACATCCTCTTCTTGCGCAGAAGCACTCTCGGAATCGGTAAGCACCTCAAGGCCAAACGAGCCAGAAATTACCGCAATTGAGGCGAAAATTGAGAAAACCGCGGATAGGAATGTGTAAACCATCAACTCTGGGTCCGCCCTAACTACAGCCATCCCTAGTTTAGTCATCTTCCAACCTCTCGAGATTCTCTCAAAGAAGCCGACCCTTTGTCCAGCGCGAGCCATCACCATAGTTTACTACTGTTGACTTGAGGTAATAACGATGTTTACGGAATCGCCTACCGAGACGGCACCCTCTTGAATTACCCGTGCCAGCCATCTAGACCACCCTACTTCCTTTTCATGGTCAATTCTCCCGAATCTCCGACCTAAGAAAGACCCCCCTATTTTAGAGCAGGGAGCGCACGGCTCGCTTAGCTCTAGAACCGCCTCTCCAATCTCCATCCTAACTCCCTCTTCGAGATCCTCCCAATTTACACCCCTTAGGGTTAGGTTCTCACCTGTGGAACCTACATCAATGGGGTGTCCTTCTTTCTTCAGATCCTCTATTCTCTCTAACGAAAAAATGCACACTGCCCTATCCAAGTCACCTTTTCCTTTTTCAGATCGAAATCTGTTGAAGTCACCTTCCACACCATCTGATTTGATGTTTGCAGATTTCACCGCAGCCTTAGGTACGCCTCCTGAACTGATGTTCAACGAGTACAATACACCGTTCATCTCAACGCCTCCGTGAGGTCGTAATCAACGGCCAGCCTTTCAACCATTTCCAAGTATCTTCCAGACAGTTCTTGGTCGGGTACACTTAGATTATGCTTCCAGAACCTCCAGCAAGCTATTGCAAGTGTGGCGTACCTATGCATTTGTGGAATTACAGAAATCTCCTCAGAATTCAGAGACCTGACTCTTTGATAACCATCAACAAGAGCTCTCCATCTCAAGTCTATTGGCTCGGCTCCTTCCCACCCGAAACCAACAAACGCCATTACTAAGTCGAAACACATGGGACCTATCCAAGACTCCTCCAAATCGAGAATAGCGGATACCGAACCGCCGCTCCCAATCACGTTGTCGGGAAACAGGTCACCATGCAGGATGCCAGATGGCAGTGAATCTGGAATACTCCTTCGGAGTCGGCTAAATTCATCGGTTAATAAGTCGATAAAGGGGACCCGACCATCCTCTTTGCAATGTCCAATTACTTTCTCAAAGAGACTAAATCCCATTCGATATTCTCTTGGGAAGCAACCAGCAGTAGGAATCAAATGCATCCTAGCCAAAACCTCACCAAGGCTTCTCAGGGAAAACTCATCTGAGTCGAGAAAACCCCCTTCAACGAAAGGAAGCAGAGTCCATGCAAAACCGTCTTTTTCTACCAGGAAAACCCCATCTTCAAGTTGGATTGGTACTGTGGTTGGAATGCCATGGGCGTGTAGGTGCAAATGCCTTTCTACTACCCTCCCCACCTCTTCTATAGAATTCGCGAACCACGCCTTTAGTACGTACTGCGAACTATCTGCAAGCTTGAGATGAACATTGCAATTGTCCCACCCTCCGTCCAACGGGCTTATTGATTCCAAGCCGGACACGTCAATTTTTGACAGAATCCATTCCGCGTCTTCTCTCCTGACCTCGTCCCTCACGACTGCTCCCTTACTCCTCGACATATTGGTTCTTCTCTCCAGTTAGGACTTAACATGGCGCCCGCTGCGAGGATGCATGATTAACCCGGTCGTAGTGGTCGGAATGCACCGTAGCGGAACCAGTCTGGTCTCTAGACTTCTCGATCGATCAGGGGTTCTGATGGGCAAAGACCTGCAGACAGATCACGAGTCCAAGTTCTTCATAGGACTGAATAGGTGGATTTACGCCAATGCAGGTGCTGACTGGGCTCGGCCAGAGGCACTTTCCGAACTAATTGACTTTGAGCCAGCCATGCAAAGTGTGGTGGAATATCTCAAAACTAGGATTTCTAGTAGTGCTAGTAGGAATTTTTCAGGAAGGAAGCTAAAGAACGGACTTTTCGACCTCTCAGACACTTGGGGGTGGAAGGATCCGAGAACAGGGCCAGCTCTTCCAATCTGGCTCTCTATTTGGCCAGAAATGAAAATTGTACACGTTTTGAGGCATGGAGTAGATGTAGCAGCAAGCCTACATTCGAGAAACAAGAGACATTGGTCCAAGGACGTCACCCGTTTTGAAAGGTGGCTACCGGTTTACAGATGGCGGAGGAGCAGATCCCCCATCAGAAGGGGCCAAAGGGTCGCAACTTTGGAGAATGCTCTTGATTTCTGGGCAGAGCAGGTGAGAATAGAAACAACTCTTCTGGAAAACAAAGACCGCGTTTTTCGCATTAGGTTCGAGGACATACTTAACGAGCCAGATTCTAGCATCGATAAACTACTAGATTTCGCTAATATTGAAGCCAACTCTCCTCTCCTAGAGGAGTTGAAGGCAACTCTGAATCCTCGCAGAGCTTTCTCATTCAGGAAAGATCCAGATTTATTGCAATTCGCAGAGCGAAGCTCCGAATTACTCGGACGATTTGGCTATTGAGTCCTTCTTTCAATCAGTTTTTTCCAAACAGAAGCATCGAAGCCGGTCAGTGACTCAAACAGAACCAGCTCACTGAACAATTCCTCACCGCAAATTGCATAGTGCCGGTCATCCAGAGAATCGAACACGCCCTTCCTACTCAATAATGGCAATCTGTATATGTTCAAATCCCTCTTCTTCAGGAAACTCACAATTGGAGATTTGATGAATCTAGGAATTACCGAGAAAAATACTCTAGCCATCCTGCCAAATAGGGAGATTGGACGCCTTCCTGCTGCTGAGTTGGAGTGTCTATTCATGTTCAAATCGTAGCTCCAGTTGTCGATGTCAAGGAAGCCCTCTATCTCTCGAAGAATAATTTCAGGCTCCCTCCTCATCCTAGAACTGTCCAGTATGATGAATCTGGAGAGATCGAAATGGGCTATCCACCTCTTCATTGAGGATCCGTACAAAGAATCAACTCGCAGGCACTCATCTGTCCAAGCCCTCTCGAAACTATCCCAGTCTCGTCCGTTCTTCTTCGCCTCTCCAGTATTCCTAACCATATTCCAGTGACTTACGGTTCTGGAAACCGGCTCTCGGAGGCAGAGGATGAAAACGGCTTCTGGGAACCTCTCCCTAATTCGGATTGGAGCAACTGGACATCCGAATGTATGGACTGATGCATCTAACTTCATCCCCTCCCCACTAAAACACAGGCTGTATTCCTCCCAGTCTGGCTCTTCGTCTTCCCGAGCAAAGGTTCCCTTATGTGTGGCCACAAGGTTTGGCTCCTTTGGACTGGATAGCGTGATTTCAGGATGCTGGTCCAAAACGTG
>CEOQ01037438.1_pt1 | contig 22746 bp, 19 predicted proteins | sample 361351 | NCBI WGS metagenome assembly CEOQ01 (sample SAMEA2619907, study PRJEB7988) | marine metagenome | biome: marine biome (ENVO:00000447); feature: deep chlorophyll maximum layer (ENVO:xxxxxxxx); material: "saline water (ENVO:00002010), including plankton (ENVO:xxxxxxxx)" | depth 60 m | reverse complement strand
TCAAATGGGATTTGGTAAAGGTAAAAAGAATTCTGTAGGATACCATGAAAATTACTATAATGCAATTGGAAGTAATGGAAGCAAAGACACACGTATTGAGGATCCAGACCAAATAAAGAAAGATCTTGAGAATATAGGCTTCAAACAATTTCAATACTGGATTCGTCCAGTTGGTCCAGGTGATGATCACTCTAATTGGATTTTTTTTACTGCTAGTAAATAGAAAAGATTCACCACACTAAAATGATATAAATTTAATTTTAATTCAAGAATGAAAATCATAGTTGTAGTTCCATATTTGAAATCAATAGGTGGAGCAGGCAGATATGCTTGGGAACTCTGTGAATATCTTGCTTCATGTGGTGATGATGTAATTGTTGCATCACTTTACACAGATAGAACATTATACAAACCAGAAAACAAAATACGTATAATTGATCTTGGGAATGAAAATAGCCTTACACAATCGGTAAAATTTTGGATAAACCTAGGGAAAACATCTGAGATGCTCCATAAATTGGTTGATGAAGAAAAGCCTGATATTGTTTTCTTTAACCACTATCCATCAACAATGTGGGTTGAGAAATATGATAACATTCCAATTATCTGTTATCCTCAGGATATCAATTTACTTTATACTAATACATACATAAACAATCTTACACCAAAAATTAGAATTCCATGGAGAATAATTCGATTATTTGTCAGATTTTATGACAAACACAAATGGAGTTTTTTTGATCAGATAATATGTCATAGTAAATTTACTGCTAGAAATATTAAAAAACACTATGGAGTTGACTCGGAAGTAATCTATTTGGGCACAAATACTAATGTTTTTTCGCCAATCGATAACTGTGTTAAAAAAAATGCAATACTAACTTTGGCTGATTCAAGAATACGTAGAGCAGATCTTCTACTTAAAGCAGCAAGTACGTTACTGAAAAAACGACAAGATTTTGAAATATGGATTGTAGGAAATTCTGGTCAATTGGGTGAAGAACTTGAATTACTAACTAAAAATCTTGATCTAGAAAAAAATGTAAAATTTTTTGGAAGAATTAGTGATGCAGATCTATCTACACTCTATTCAGAATCACTGGCAACTGTGCATCTTGTGAAGGAAGCACCATTTGGATTAATTGTAATTGAATCCATGTCATCTGGTACTCCTGTGATATCCTGGAAGCCAGGTGGTCCTGAAGAAACAATAACTGATGGTGAAACAGGATTCTTGATCTCTGAAAATAATCAAAGTGAATTAATTGAAAAGATTGAATTCTTTCTTGAAAATCCTAATTCAAGTTATAAAATGGGTAAAAAGGGTACTGAAAGGGTTAAAACATATTTTGATTTAGAAATGCATCACAAATCAATGCGTCAAATTTTACTTGGTTGGATTAATCATTCTAAATCTGCATGATTACATTTCTTCTAAAACAATAGGCTTTAGGATTTCAAATATTCTTTCTGAGACAATTTCATTCCCAAAATCTGACATGTGTGCATTATCAAAATAAATAAATTCTGATGTTTCATCAAAAATATTTCTAAGATCTTGTACAACATTACAATGCTGATCCAAGCCTGTTAACCCATTTGCAAATCTATCATAAATCATCGTATTTTCGTGGCCACCCATACCTGAAAAGAAATCTTTTTCATACTGTGTTAATGGTTTTTCACCAGTACCTAATACCGGTTGCAAAAGAACTACTGTTTTAAACCCATTTTCATTTCCGAATTTACATGACTCTTCTAGTCTGTCATGCCATAGTAAAGATCTTTCAGTCATATGTTCAGATTTGTAATATGTTTCACTTATTGTATTATCAAGATTAGTTGGGGTATTTCCCATAATTCTATTAATTAAGTAAATTGAATTAATTGGAGTTTTATATTCTGGTAAATTAGTTTGAAAGAAAAATAATATTTTCTTTTCAAGCGTAGTCTCAAATGTTTCATGATTTGTATATCTGTTCCAGTCAAGATGTGCATCATTTGTACCATGATAGAGAACAACTATATCAGGATTAAAATGAATTAGGTCATTCTTTATCCGATGTACCTCCTCAACAGATGTGCTGCCCTCTATTCCAGCATTAATAACTTGAATTTTTTTGCTCATTTCAGAATTATCAAAAAATTGCTGTAAGAATCCAGGTATTGTTGTGGAATCAGATGTACTACCAGAACCATAAACAGTTGAACCACCTATTACAAAAATCCTAAATGTATCAATTGGTTTGTCTTGTATGATATCAGGACCTCTCATTCCAAAATTATTAATGTGAATTGTTCCATTATTTTGGTTAGGCTCTATGTGTCGATCAATTCCTGCTAGATATGCTATATCACGGTAATCATTACACATTTGTTTTTGTTTTCCGTAATCTATTTCTGGATAAATATTACTAGTTATGAAAATACATGGATTATTGTAATAATCATCAATTCTTAACAAACCTTCAACTGCAGATAATATTATTACTAAAATTACTAGACCCAAAATCGATTGTTTCTTGTATGATACTTGAACTGACATTATAACCCATTACTAATTTTAGAAACCAAAAAACTGCCCATAACAATACAGTCCATGTCTGTTTTTTTGATCATATTATATGCCTGTTCTGGGGTATTTACAATAGGTTCACCCATAACATTCATTGAAGTGTTAATAATCACAGGAACACCTGTTTGTTTATAGAATTCATTAATAAGATCATAATACAATGGATTTGACTCCTTTGAAACAGTTTGTAATCTTCCTGTTCCATCAACGTGAGTAACTGCAGGAATTTTTTCTGGTTGTGTTATCTTAGACACCATTAGCATATAGGGACTTGGTATATCCATCTCAAAATAATCTGCGGCATATTCTTCAAGTATACTAGGTGCAAACGGTCTAAATGATTCCCTATGCTTAATTTTTTCATTCAATATGTCTTTCATTTCTCCATCGCGAGGATCTGCCAATATGCTTCTATTTCCTAGCGCTCGCGGACCCCATTCCATTTTGCCCTGATACCAACCTACAATTTTTCCTTCAGAGATTAAAGTTGCAGTTTTCTCTAGTAACAATTCTCTATTAAATTCTTCATATTTGATTCCATTAGAATCAAGAAAATACTTAATTTCTTCATCAGTAAACTGTGGACCGACATAAACATTTTCACGAATAACCTTTGCAGGATCTTTCTCAATGATTCTTGCTTTCTTATTATGAATATAATACAAATACTGGGCGCACCCAACTGCACTTCCTGCATCTCCAGGAGATGGTGGAATGTGAATTTTCTCAAATGGCCCATCTTTAAGCATACGATAATTTGCTACACCATTTAGTGCTACACCACCACCAAGGCATAGATTTTTCATTTTAGTTGTTTTGTGAATATAATTCACCATTTTTAGCATAACATCTTCTAAAACTTTCTGAGCACTAGCACCAATATCAAAATGAATTTGTTCTGTTTTCTCATTTCTTTTTCTTGCTGGTATTCCAAATAGTTCTGAAAATTTTTCATTGGTCATTACTTTATCATATGTAAATGCAAAATATTTCATATTAAGATGAATACTGCCATCATCTTTTACATCAATTAGTTCTTTCATTATGAGATCATAGTATTTGGGTTTACCATATGATGATAGTCCCATTAGTTTGTATTCTCCTTCATTTACTTTAAAACCAAGAAAATATGTAAATGCTGAATAGAAAAGACCCAACGAATGTGGCCATCTAATATCATGTGTGAGGTTAATTGAATTATCCTTTATAGTACCAAATGAAGTTGTGGTCCACTCGCCAACTCCATCAATTGTCAAAACAGCACATTCCTCAAACTGAGATGTATAGAATGCATGAGCTGCATGCGACAAATGGTGTTCAGGAAAAATTATTTCACCGTTGAAGCCTTTAAGGTGCTTTTTGATATCATCTTTTATCCATAATCTCTTGTGTAGCCATTTTGGTATGATGTCCAAAAAGCTGTATAATCCACGTGGAGCAACTGCAATATAGTTGTCAAGAAGCCTTTCAAATTTTAAAACAGGTTTATCATAAAATGCCACAGAATCTATCTGTTCTGGTGAAATTCCAACTTCTTTTAGACACCAATCTATAGCCATGCTGGGAAACCCATCATCGAATTTATTCCTTGAGAATCTCTCCTCTTCAACAGCTGCAATTACACGTCCATCTTTCAGAATGGCAGCTGCCGAATCATGATAATAACAAGATATACCTAAATTGTACAATTTTAATACTGTTTTGAAATTTTATTTGATTTAAAATCGTTAGGATTTAACCAATAGGTTTCTTTCTGTTTTTTTAGCCGTAATAGATCAATTCTCAATAATCGAAAAACTATACCATAAATTGAAACCAAGAAAATAAATAAAATCCCCAGAAATACCTTCGTGTTAATTACTGCAATCATATCAAGCACTTTAGATAACTTAATTGCAAATATTTGGGAGACAGCTACAATTCCTAGAATGAATGACACCATTACCTCAATAGAAAAAAATCCTGATGCACTGATAATGACAAAGAACCAAAAAGATAGTCCAGCAGAAACTGCTAATGCTTTGAATCTAGGTGAAGAAAGTTGCATCTTAAATTGGATAAATGAATGCGATTAATCCACTTTGTGATAGTGCTGTAACTCCAATAAGTGCAATTAGTACTAGTATTATTGGAAACATGTGGAATTTCCGTCTATGAATCAATATTTCAAATATTTCTTTAACTGTGCTAAATCGGCTCATCTTTATACTATCTGCTTTTTACAAATGCTAATTATGTGTTTATATAAATTCATAGTAATCTATCCATTAAAAAATTTAAAAATTATAAAACTATTTTAAATTTTTCTGAATTTTGATTACATCATGAAATATACCCATAAGCTGATCAGAAAGATTATCCCAGTAATGATGCTCCTTAATATAGGAAAAACCATTTTCCCCTAATTCAGTTAATTTTGTTTTATTCTGAAGTAATTTTTCAATTGATGAAATAAAATCCTTAGACTCTGAGTAAACTATACCAAATGTATCATTTGGTAATAATTCTACTGTTCCTTTTAATGGAGTAGATAAAACAGGCTTTCCACATGAAAGATATTCTAATATTTTTGTTGGAACTATACTGTTTGTTAATTCATTAATTGCAAAAGGATTCAAACATAAATCTGAAAGTGCAATATATTGTGGAATTTCTTTTTGTTCTATAAAACCTGTTAAAATAATACTATCATTCAGATTTAGTTGATTAGATAATAATTTGATACGACTAAAATCTGGTCCTCCACCAATAACTAAAAACTTAATCTGCTTTATTTTGCTTTGTAGTTTATGAAAATTCCTCAATATATGATCGAGCCCAGCAAATGGATAGAGTGTGCCCATAAACAGAATAACTTGGTCATCATGTTGAATTTTTAATTTTTGAAGTAGTTGAGGATTTTTTTCCATAGGTTTGAAATATGTAGAATTAATTCCTAAAGGAAAATATTTTGTAAGATTGGGTTTGGAGCCCATTTTTTGTGCATAGTTAGAAAGTTGAGGAGTTGTAGTTAGTACAAAATCAGCATTAGAAAATATAGTTTTTTCAAGATTTTTGGTGTGATTTTGTAAAAAAGGGATTTTAACTAATTTGTGGGCAACATCTAATGATCTAAAAATAATAGGTATTTTGAGTTCTTTAGCAAGTTCAATACATTGAGTTCCATTAGTAGCCACACCGTATAAAAAAATCAAATCAATTTTTTTCTCTAGAATTATTTCTTTTATGATTTTTTTACACCGCAAGAAGTGAGAAATTCTGTTAAATCCTTTTATCAAAATTGAACTTGGTCTTATCAAAGTGACTGAAGCGTTATCATATAATCTATGATAATTATTGATAATCTTGGTTCTTAACCCATTTTGAATATTTGAAATATCTGGTTCACCACAATCTACTACGTAAATATCGTTATTCTTAGTAGAAAGAATCTCTGCCAGATGATGTGGTTCAAATGGAACTTTTTTAATCCAATCAATTTCATGAACAATTAATATTTTCATTTTTCCATCACACTCTTGTTTTAATCTCTTTTATTATTGATTGAACCAAATTTCGTGTATTATTATCAATTAGATAAGTTATCAGTATATACATACTAACACCCAATCCTGCATACATTAACACTACTGGTATAAATGAAAAGATATCAGTAGAATAGGCTAGAAACTGATCTATCAAAATGTACACAAAAGTAAACACTCCAATTGCAGTTAAAAGAAATTTAGTAATGCTAGTTATCTGAAGTTTTATTCTTATGTTCTTCTTTAATAAAAAGTAGAGTATACATACAAGTGGAATTTGTGTAACTAGTGCAACACTAGCCCAAAAGATCAATAATTCTTGGTTGGAACTTTCATAACCTACAAGAACTAACAATCCTACTGTTAAAATCAAAATATAGATTGTTGTCTGAATTAGTCTAATTGTTTGTGGAACAAATAACTTGCTTTTGAGATAATCTTTAAAGGTAGAATTTTCATTTTTGTCTACTTTCTCAATTCCTGCTAGAGATAATAGAAATACATTTGTTAGTACAGTAAGAAATATCTCAACTGACATTATGATGACTATTGGTACACCTATTTCATAAATTGGATTTAATGCGTACAATCCAGGTCTTGCAAATGTAATTACTAAAGATGTTAAAAGAATTCCAAAATAGAACAAGTGTGTTAGATTCTCATTAACAAATTCTCTTGTTTTTTCTTCAAGTAGTTTGGGATAAACAGCTCTTGATATTAATGCCGTATGTGAAATCATACTCGGAAGCACAACTGCTGCCGACCAAAAAGCTATACCAACTACAGAGCCAGTAACAATAGTAAAAATAGATATATCAAATCCAGCTACTAGAATTGCTAATCCAGGATAAAGTGGAAGCCATGATAGTCTAAGCCATTTTTTTAGTACAGACTTTTCAAAATAGTTTTTAATTTTCTCTTTTGCATAATATGACAGAACCGCAATACTTACCAAGTTAGCAATAAGCAGTGAAAGAACAATTCCAGATATGCCGAGGTCTAAGAAATAGATAAAAAATAACGCTAAAGGTATTTGTGAAATTCCAAAAGATATGGTGCCATAACTAATTGCATGAGGTTTCCAGCCTAAATTGATCGCAGTCAAAATTCCATTTAGCGCCATTGGAGGTATCAAAATAGCAGCAAAAAGTAATGTGTTCTGATCTTCGCTTGTGTAAAAACCCATCAAATATGAAATTATGATGTAAACAGAGACTGAACATATGGATAACAACATGCTTGAAAGCACTGCTGTTTTACCTGATTCAATATTTCTTGCTGTGTCTCTTGTTGACCAATATGAAATTATAGGATTTATCATGCAGACATAAAAAATTAGAGCATTAATGAGACCCCAAGTTCCATATTCTTCGGGAGTCAAAGTTCTGGTTATGATTAATGTAAAAATTACACCAAAAATAATTGATAAAATTCCTCCAACAAATGAGATTAATCCAGTGTAAGTAACACGTATACCAGACAAATTGAAATTTAGATATTTAGCTACAATAAGAACATAAAGATTCTTTCCTTTTGAATTGTTAGTAAATCATGATAATTTTGAATTAGGCATGAGCATTTTCCCTATAGTTTTATTAGATTCTATTTTTTGATTCCAATAGGTAGGTAGTACTGTGTTAAAGATCCTGGTTGTTAACGATGTATTTCCACACATTAAAAATAGAACAACTATTTTGTTCAAAAATATTGTCCCTATTATCAAAAAGACATTGGATGTAAAAATTTTTTGGATAATTACAGATGATTATGGAGAACGACTAAAAAACACAAACCCAGATTATGAGATATCCTATTTATCAGATTTCAATAATGCACGAGAAGTATTAGAAAAAATTAAACCTGATTTGAGTTATCATCTTATTGGAAACAGTATAATGGACTATGCCTTTATGGAGGCAGAACGAGCATTAAATATTCCTAATTTTGGATTTGCTGATGCACACTACGTCTTAGCAGAAAATAAAGATGAAGTTGTAATTGGTGATTATTTTAGAGATCAAACATCTAGAAAGAAAATATTTCTAGAAAACTCAAGACAATTTTTTGAGAAAACAAATTTAGGTTCAGAAAATGATGATTCAATACGTGGAAAAAATTTTTTAAAGAAATGCTATTTTTTGATTAAAACACTTCGTTCAATAGGAAAATCGCATTTACAAGTTAGTAAGATATTATTTCAATTATTTAAATTACTATATCTAACTCCACCAAGAAATTTTAATCAAATATATAATTGTGATCTGATTTTCACAGAAAGTAAATCTGGAATAGATTATCTTGAATTATCTGGTTTAAAAAGAGAAAATATTCATGTTGTGGGAAATCCTGTGTTCGATAATGCATTTGAAAAAAGAAATCAAAGTGAATTTAGTAATAATAGTATACCAAGAGTTTTATTCATAACAGCTAATCTTGGTAGCGGTCAGGGCAAAAGTGATTTTACTAAATCAAGACGTGATCAAATGATAAATGAAACAATTTCTGGTTTACAGAGAATGAAAAAAGAACTATCATTAATGATCAAAATTCATCCTACAGCTGAAAATTATACAGAGTTCAAAAAATTTACTGAAAAATCCAAAAATATTCAGATCTCGCAAGAGGATGACATAATAGAACTACTAAACAAAACAGATATTGTCATTACTCCAGTGACTAGTACTGCCGCAATAATCGCACTAATTATGAAAAAACCGATTATTTTGTGGAATTATTTTCATGTAGAAGAGGATTTACTATTGAGAAAAAACGTAGTGTTGGAATGTAATAGTGGTGAAGAAATAGCTAGTTCCATAGATGCGGTAAAATCATTTACAGAAAATAATTCTGAAAAGATCAGAGAGTTTATTGATGAAAATTTTTCATATGGAAATTCATCTAAACGAATAGTTGAAGATATACTAGATTTTATTAAAGAACATAACATGCAAACTAATTAAAAAATTATAGAACTTGTTAATTATCTAAATTATTAATTGTTGTTATAAGCCCTTGTTTAATAGAAACTTTTGGTGAAAATCTTAAGATTCTTTTTGCCTTGGTAATATCTGCACAGATAGATCTTTCATCTTCAATCCTGCTATTTAGTTTAAAATTTATCTTTTTATTTGAAATTTCCTGGATTAATTTAATTATTTGAATAGAACTATAACAATTCCCAGATGAAATGTTAAACACATTGTATTTTCTTGGTTTGAAATTTATGGCTTGCATAATTCCATCCACTGCATCATCGATAAATAAATAATCACGTTTTTGTCTACCATTTTGATTTATAGTGACTGTTTTTTTTGTCTTGATTGATTTTAAAAGATTCATTATTAGACCGTTTTTCTTGTTAGAACCATACAAATTACCTAATCTTAATACTATTATGCTAATATCATTTGTTTTTGCAAATTTTTCATAAATTTTTTCATTAAATAATTTTATTAATCCATAACTATATTGTGGTGATAATTTTTCTGTCTCCTTTGATGAGTGTTCTCCACATTCACCGTAAACATCTATAGATGAAATTAAAATGATTTTGATATTTTTTTTCCCTTTGCATGATTCTAACAAATTGAATGAACCATTTATGTTCAAATCAATGAAGCTTGAGATGTCTCCGTCATACTGGCCAACTAAATTTACTATAACATCACCACTTTGAATTTGTCTTTTTAATGTTTTATCTAAAATACTTCCTTGAACTTTTTTTAGGCTAGTTCTTATTTTTGTAGAATGAAGCATTATTTTTGTATTTATAGGATTGGTCTTTTCTAATCGATCTACTAGTGTTTTACCAATAAAACCAGAACCACCTAACACTATTATCTTAGTCATCTAATATCGCAACTTTTTTTGAATCGAAATCTTGTTTAGATTGATGGTTTCTAATAATTTAGTTATTTTTTTAGAAGAATTTCCATTTCCATACAAGCTTGATTGTATTTTTCTTTTTGGTTTTTTATTCATTAACGTTTTTTTGATAGCATTTTTTATCTTATTTTTATCATAATTGACGCTTATCACACTAGATGATTTTGGTCTTCCATCTTGTCTTGTACCTATGTTTACCGATGGCTTGCCTAAAAATGGTGCTTCCATGATTCCACTACTAGAATTACCAACCAATACTGAGCAATTTCTAAGTAGGTTAATGTACTTCTCAAATGGTAAACTAGAATAATTCTGAATCTTAGATTTTTTTATTATATTAGAAATTTTTCTAGAACCTGCATCGGAATTACCAGAAATAATTAAACACTGAGTGTCTAATTCTTTAATTGCATTGATTGTTTCCATAAAAAATTTGTCAATCACTTTAATTTCAGAGGTAACGGTATGTTGAATCAAAAGTATAACTGGTAAACTAAAATCAACATTAAATTCTTTTTCTAACTTTCTTACGGGAATTTTCTTTATGTTTTTAATAGCATCTAATGAAGGATTTCCTACTACAAAAATACTTTTGGGATTTTCGCCCATTTTTACTAATCTTTGTTTAGCTATTGCATTAGTAACAAAATGTACATGAGCAAATTTTGTAGTTGCATGTCTGATAGATTCATCTATTGTTCCTGTCACTTCACCACCTTCTAGGTGAATAACAGGAATATTCATGTGGGCACCTATAATTGCAGATGCAAAATTTGCACCAATATCAAATCCTGCAAATACAATATCTGGTTTTAACTTCTTTATAATCCCAGTTAAACTAATTATAGCATTACCAAATGATCTTGTCATTTCATCTGCTGTATCAACACTGGATGTATGCATTTTAAATTGTGCATGAATCTTAAACCCATCTTTTTTAATTTCATTGATTGTCATGCCATATTTTTTTAGTAGATGGCTTCCCGTTACAACTAGATAATAATCAAGTTTCGAAGATTTTTTAATTTCCTTAATAATTGGTCTTAATTTAGAATAGTCTGCCCTCCTCTCTGTAACAATTAGTATTTTACGTTTCAGGATATATCACTGTAAGATAGTTGTTTATTCTTTGGTATATTCTTTTTAGCACGTTTTTTTAGAATTTTATCATACTTTTCTGCAGGAATTTTACCAGTTCCAGGTCGTTTTACCCAGATATTTTCTTCTGTGAATAATTCATTCTTCTTTATATTTTTGGTTGTTACTACAGATGAATAAGCAAATTTTATTGTAGGTTGTTCTCCCTCAAGTATAGTTTTTTTTCCATCAAGTGCTTGTTTAATGGCTTTAGAACCTTCAATTAATTGTTGTAATTCTCTTGGGTCTATAGAAACTTGAATATCAGGTCCTTTCCATTTTTTATCTGATGTAAAGTGTTTTTCCAGTATTAACGCACCATATGGTACTGCAGCAAAACATGTGTAATTTCCAATAGAGTGATCACTTAAACCGATTATAGTATTTGGAAAGTTCAATTTTAGATCGTTTAATGCGCCTAGTCGAACTTTGTCGTATGGTGTGGGATACATTGACGTGGTGTGTAGTAATGCAAAATTAATTTTAGCTCTTTTTAAAATTGAAACACTTTTACGAATACTTGGAATATTATTCATTCCGGTACTCAAAATGACAGGTTTTCCAAATGATGCAATGTGTTTTATTAATGGAAAATTATTACACTCTCCAGAACCAATCTTGTAAGCGCAAATATCCATTCTTTCTAATCTGTCTGCTGCTTCTCTAGAGAATGGTGTTGACAAGTAAATCATCCCTAATTTTTCAGTATAATTTTTTAATTTAATCTCCTCTTCTTCTGTTAATGAGCATCTTTTCATTATGTTCCAGATAGATTCTTTTGCGTTTGCAGGAATAACACTGTTCTTAATCATTTCATCTTCAATGATATGGCATTGAAATTTCACACATTCAGCTCCGGCCTTGTAAGCATCATGTATCATGGTTTTTGCTTTGACAAAACTTCCTTCATGGTTAATCCCAATTTCTGGAATTACAAATGGAGGGGAGTTTTTCCCAATTTTTCTATCACCAATTTTTATTTGATTAAGCATTTTGAACAGAAATTGTCATTCTTATTAAAAATTTCTTCTTTTTTCTAATCATGAGTAATTGAAAATACAATCTACAAGATACTTAGATAAAATCTCTTTAATTTACTCAAGAACTATGAATTTTTATAAATACTAATATCACAGATTTATTGGTTTATTTTAATTGAAAGTATTAGTTATAGGCTTTGGCTCAATAGGACATAGATATGTTAACAACTTGTTAAAGTATCCAGATATGCAAGTAATTATTTATTCTAAAAAAAAAATTATCAGTACAGAAATTGAAAAAAGTTGTAAGATTGTTAAATCATTAGAGGATGGAATAAAAGAATCTCCAGACCTTGGTTTCATAACTAATGTTACAAGTGAACATGTATCTACTGCAATAAAATTAGCCGAATCTGGAACTAATCTATTCATAGAAAAACCACTATCTCATTCTATGAAAGATATAGATCTATTATCAGAAATCATAGAAAGAAAAAAAATCAAGGTAATGATAGGTTGTAATTTTAGATTTCATGAATGTATAAAAAAAATTAAAGAATTGTTAGATAAAAATATCATAGATAAGATAATATCTGTGAAGGTTGAATGTGGTTCATATTTACCAGACTGGCATCCAAATGAAGATTATAGAAATAGTTATGCGGCACAAAAAGAATTAGGCGGTGGTGTAGTTTTAACATGTATTCATGAAATTGATTACTTACATTGGTTTCTTGGTCAAGTAGATAGCGTTGTATCTTTTTCTGGTAAATATAGTGATTTAGAATTAAATGTAGACGATTTATCAACTGCATTATTAAAATTCAAAAGAAATATTATTGCAGAACTCCATTTAGATTTCTTTCAAAGAAAAGAATTTCGAAGTTGTAAAATTATAGGAAAAAAAGGAACAATTTACTGGGATTCTGATAATAATTTGGTAAAATTATTTGATATTAATGAGAATAAATGGATGGAAATACTAAAAATATCTAATTATGACAGAAATCAGATGTTTATGAAAGAACTGGATTATTATTTAAATTGCATAAATCAGAATAAAGAACCTATGAATAATATTACTGAGTCTAAAGAGGTTCTTAAAACTGCATTAGGTATTATTGAATCATCAGAAACAAAAAAGGTCGTGAAAATTTGAATAAAAAAAATATAATATATGATTTATTTCAACTTGAAAATAAAACAATAGTATTAACTGGAAGTTCTGGTAGATTAGGTAGTCAATATGCCCATATTCTTAGTGCTTCAGGCGCAAATGTAGTTCTAGTAGATAAAGAAATAAAGAAAAATAAAAAATTAGAACAAGAATTAATCAAAAAATATGAGACCAAAGCTGTTGCATACACTGCTGATATTTCAAATAAAAAAGATGTAATTAAAATGAAGAATGCAATTATTAAAAAATTTAAAAAAATTGATGTTCTGATAAATAATGCCTTTTACAATCCTAATCAGTCAAAATATTCATCAGTCTCTTTAGAAAAATTTCCATTAGAATTATGGAACCAAGTAATTGATGTTAATCTAAGTGGAGTTTTTCTATGTTCTCAAGAAATTGGAAGTCTTATGGCAAAACAAAAGAATGGAGTTATTGTAAATATTGCTTCGATTTATGGTTTGGTAGGTGCTGACCAAAGAATATATGGAAAAAATAAATTAAATTCACCTATCTCTTATGCTGCAACTAAAGGTGCAGTAGTTAATTTAACACGCTATCTAGCAGCATACTGGCATGGCAAAAATGTCAGAGTAAATACATTATCACTGGGAGGAGTATTGGATAAATCATACATGGACAAATTATTTATTAAAAAATATTCTGAAAAAACAATTCTAGGAAGAATGGCAAAGAGTGATGAATTCAATGCTGCATTATTGTTCTTATCATCTAATGCATCGTCATATATGACTGGTGGGAACTTGGTGTTAGATGGTGGATGGACTGCCTGGTGATAAAAAATTAATCTAACCTAAGAATATTGTTGTGAATTATAATCTCAGCTAATTTAAATTCAAATTCAGTATCAATCATTAATCCTGTTTCTGGTGGTATTTCATATGGTAAAGCCTTTGGGACCAATGGTTTTCTGAATCTAAGAAATTTGTCAGTATTGTATGTAAATAGCCCATTTAATTGATATACAACTGGAGCTCTTTGTCTACTAATTGGTCTCTTTCCTTTGTTTTTAACTATCTTCAAAAATCCATGTGAATCTAATTCCATCATGTTAAAGTATGGATTCAAATGTTGTCTGTAGACACCAAATACAGCATTACAGTTCTTCCGTTTTAACAATCTAACACTTGCAGCAATATCCTTACTTCTGATAAAAGGAACAGTACAGTCACGACTCACAAATGTATCAAAATCATATCCTAATGCACGTAATTCTTTCAAACCATGAAGTAATACCTCACCCATACCTGCTGAATCAGTAGCCAGTTTTTTTGGTCGTAAAAAGGGAACGGTAGCACCAAATTTTTGTGATATTTTTGCAATTTCTTTATCTTCTGTAGAAACTACTACATGACTAAAAATTTTCGATTTTATAGAAGATTCTATTGCATGTGCAATGAGTGGCTTACCTGCAAGTAATCTAACATTTTTCCGTGCAACTCCTTTTGAGCCTCCTCTTGCTGCAATAAAACAAATTGGTTTTGTCAAAATTATCTACTTGATCCAATACCAACTTCAAATTTTTCATGCCAAATACCATTATTATCTTGCTCAAAGAGTTCAGGATTATACCATTTATCCATGATTGTCCAAAATTCTTTGACCGGCATGCCAGTAAATGCTAAAAATTTATCAATTATTCCTTGATCTAATTTTTTATCCAGGCTTTTAACATACGGTATCATTTCATCACGTGTTTTCAAACCAGCTCTAATCCATCTAGAAGCCATTTCTGTTGCAGATGCATGACCAAATTTTGGATATTTTAGATGTTGACCTAAGAGATATCCAATTGAATCAATCTGATTATAATTCTCTAGAGTTCCCTCTCTAACATATTCATGATCTAAATGTCGAAATCCAAATCTTTTTGCTATCTGATAATTTCTATCTGTGTCCCATGGAACAAAATAACTTAGGTAAATAGGATCTAAATCGTGTTTTTTGCAATCTTCAATTGATGGTTGTTTTGCAGCATTAAGTTCACTTTCTTTAATATCTCCATCCTCTAACCACTTGTCCCAAACAGGTTTAACTACATCATTTAATGGCTGTAGCATAGCAGATGAAGTTTCTGTGTTATATTTTCCTCCATATGTATAATTTACATCCTCTCCATAAATTAAAAATTTTAATCCTAACTGCATACACATCCTATAAGGGAAAGCATAGATCAATGCATCATAATACCATGTGGGTGAACCAATTTCGGTAAATGCCTTCTTTAACATCTTTCTTGCAACATTTCTATTTGGATTAAAACTGATTGTATCACAACTAAATGTGTCTGATAAATTTTCTAGATTCTTTCTTCCTGTCTCTGTCCAATCCAAAGGAGTACATGAAAGTAGTACAGGATTCATTTTCATAACTTCTTTCATATAATACACTTGGAAATGAGAATCCTTTCCTCCAGAAACAGCAATTGCACAGTCATAATCATTACCATTACTTTTTCTGTATTTACTACATAATTTCTCAAATTCTTCACTCCTTTGGGTCCAATCTGTAGTCTTTTGTTTCTCATAATTGATACAGGCAGAGCAAACCCCATCTGCAAAAACTATTCCAGGTCTAGTATCTGGCATTAGACAATTACTGCAATATTTTATTTACAATCACCAGATCTCATATCTACTGTTTGTTTTAAAAACAATTATTAAAAAAGTTACTAAAGAATCTGGTCAATAGAATAATATAATTAAAAATTAGTATTCACATATTAATGGATTATCAAATATGGAAGAGAAATCCAAAACTCATTTCTGGTCAAGAATATGTTACAAATCAATTAGTTGCAAAAGAGGCATCAACAAAAGGCTTTGATGCTATAATTGATGAGTATGTCTATATTAATTCTGAAAATGTCAATAATACATTCAACATTATTCCAAAATCATCAGAATTAATTCATGGTATAGGTATAGATCTTGGGGGCGGCGTTGGATGTATTTCTTCAACATTGGCAAAAAGAAATTCAGTTAACAAGATTTATTGCATTGAACTCGTTGAAGATGCTGTCAAACTATGCCATAATATAGTTAAACAAGAAATTCTAAAAAATGAAAAAGACAAAGTGATCTCAGTAGTAGGTGATTATGACAATTTAGAGTTGGAAGATAATTCAATTGACTTTGCAATTTCATGGGATTCTATGCATCATTCAACAGATCCAATTAAAACATTCAAAGAATGTAAACGTGTATTAAAAAAAAATGGAGTATTTATCATAGTAGATAGGGCACATAATAATTCAACACCAGACTCTGAAATTGAACGAATGTTAAATATTACATATGATGAAGAATTTCTTACTAAATATTATAGACCAAAAGATACAATTCTGACAAGAAGGCAAAATGGTGAACATGAGTATAGATTCTTCGAATGGAACAAGTTCTTTGAGGAATCAGGATTTGAATTAATAGATAATGTGATTATAAAAACAGAATCTGATGAGAATAGAAAATTAAAAAATGACAATAATCTGGACGAAGTGTTCGTCGATTATGAGTTAGGAGCATTTGGAAATAGAAAAGTTGCATTTGTGTTAAGAGCTAATTAATCTTCAAAAATTATAAACTTACTAATCGAAGTGGTTTTTTTGGTGATGATAAGTAATTTTCTATCAAATCATTTTCTAAATTATTTTTATATTTTTGTAATATTTCCTCATTAAAATCAGTTGTTTTATAATACCGTTCATTTTCAACACTCCATTGTTTTATAGGAATTAATTCAATTTTCTTAGTAACCATATCCATTATCTGAAATAAAGATTCGATACTAGTTTGAATTACTTTACAACCAACTGAATGTACATTATCACCCGTTTCAATTATTGGTCTGGTATGGCAAATAATGTCGCCTGTGTCAATTCCAGAATTAATATGTAATATTGTTGAACCTACGTACTCCAACTCATTATTAACGAAAGGCCAAAAATTTGTTCCACTACCTCTATAGTATGGTGATATGCCAAGATGAAGGTTTAACGTGGGAATAGATGTAATCAAGGATAATAAAGGCTCTTTTATAATCGATGAACCAAAAACAAACATCATATCTGGTTCAAACTCTTTAATTTTTTCAAGAATATAATTAGTATTAAGTTCCTTGTACTTTATTGACAATGTTTCAGAATTAAAAGAATAATTATCAGGGAAAAATAATTTTTCAGTTTCATCTCTTAATTTAAAATGTTCATTGATTGATTTTACTTCATTATCTTTCACTCCAGTTTGTTTTGATTCCGAAATAATTAATGAATTATCAGCCTTTGAATCTAAAGAATTAGCAAAAAATTTGTGCCTAATCCCATCACTAGTTAAAACAACAACCTTCATTCTAATTCTTGTTTGATATGTTCTGAATTATACTATTTAATTTGAAAGACGTGTCAGTTGAATGAACAGAATATCTACCCAGTTCAAATTGTGATGTTTGTTTAGTATTTAGAATTGGCTCAATTGTAAAACCAAATTTATATTCATTAGTCTTTTTGATCAGTTCGGATGTAGGCAAGTAGTCATCTTTACACCCAAATGGATAACTGAATGAATCTATTTTTATATTAAATTTTTGCTCTAGAAAAAATTTTGGTGAAATCATTTCTTTTCTAAAATTAACTGAATCTAATTCATTCCCTGCTATTGAAACATGAGAATGTGTATGTGTACCTATATTATGACCCAATTCAAGCATTTTTCGAATTTTATTTTCATCAAGATGCATTTTTTCAAGCATATTTTTGTATTCAGAAGAAAATAGATTTTCGTATATTTCTAAAAGAATTGATCTGGATCTGTTGTAGCCAAGTTTGTACTTGAACATAGTTTTTATTCTAGATATTGTCTCCCATGGATTATCATTATCCTTTGAATAGCTTAAATCAAATAACTTACCATCTAATCTCTGGTTTGCTAGAATTTGTCTAAATTCTTTCAGGAATCCCTCTATTCCAAAAACTGCAACTCCATAATGAATTATAGTTGGATTAGCAGGTAATTGTTCATCCAATATACATGTGGGTACAAAGAAAGTTCCTGAGATACCTAGTTCAGATAAAATTTTTGCTGCAGTATAGTGATCAGATAGTCCATCATCAAATGTTAAGAGTATACCTGTATTTTTTTTATTAAATTCATCTTTGCCAGTTGAAATACTTAGTGCATCTTTTAGTGAAATTACATCATAGTTTTTTTGTAACATTTTGATATGACTATAAAATTCATCAATGCTATTTCCAAGTATTCTAGGAAATGGATCTGATTTTTTATTTTCCCGTAAGTAGTGATAGCAAAGAGCTACATATCTAGAACAACCTTTTAACGAAATTTTCGATTGCAAAATTTTATGAAACCAATATTTTAGTGAGGATGTCTCCACTGAATCTGTCCATGAAGTCTCTTGAGTGCTTGACTTCTACCACTTGGTGTATTCTTGCGATCTAATTCATCCTGAATGATTTTTGATTCATAGTCTGTAAACTCAAATGATATTGAACGTTTCTTATCTAGTCTAAAGTATTTTAATGTTTTATCACTTGTATCTTTTATCCAATTATCTATATCATAATCAAAAAGAAATTCTGGATTTGTTTGTTGTCGATCATCACCTAATGTATTATGACCTAATCCTGTACAGTAATTAATTATATTTTTTAGTTGTTGTTCAACTTCATAAGAAACTATTTTTTTTCTCTTCAATAATCCAAACGCCACATTACCAGCAAATTGAGTCCATTCATCCATACAAGAATATCTAACTAATGCATTATGATATTGCATGACATTTCTAGCAGCTTCTCCAGAAAGTAGTTTTTCATATTCCTGATTTTCTTGATAATGTGCTTGTATATCTTCTGGTGAATCCCAAAGCTCTCCAATTGTATCATTCCTAAAACTCTCAAAAGTTTTTTGTACTATAGGTGGCGCAGAATCGATTTGTTTTACCATTTGGAAAAATAAATCAAAAACTTGAATATCATTTTCCCTTAGAAATTTTAACAATGAATCATAGATTATACCAATATTAGTTACGAAGATGCTGAAAGCTAATGATCTTAATTCAAGATATTCATCAAACGATAATGTATCTGAACCAACTATAACTTCTTCAGTTTCAATTACTTTCTTCCCATTTCTTAAAGTGGTAAAATCTCTAGGAAGTATTCTGAATTTTGTTTTAAAGTTCCATTTCTTTCGTTGTTCTGGTGTATTTAATTCAGAGCCATTAATCAACATACAAGTGTAAACCTGTACACTGTCTAGTTTTGCTGCAAGAAGTTTTTTGAGAGTATTAATTTGAGTGTCATAAGTTTCTCCTGGTAAGCCCAAAATAACCTCTGATTCAGTTACAAGACCAACTTTTTTGATTGCAGGTTCAAGTGCAAGCATCTGATCAACACTAATATTGCTTCTTCGTATATTTTTGAGAATTTGTTCATCCATAGACTGTACGGACATCATTAAACTCATTGTCCCATTCAACTTCTCAATTGCTTGTATAATTCTATCTTTCTTGTTTTTACCCGTTGTAGAAATTATTCTATGAGGATAATCATATTTTTTTTGTGCATTTAGAATACTATCACACACTTCTAGATCCCTAGGATACATTCCAAAATTTAAGTCACTTATATGTAAACTATGAATATTGTTAGAAGCATGTTTCCCAATGTAATCTAGTTCTGAATCAACTCTACCAAGACCAAACTTATTCACACGACTTACGTCATCAGCACCGTCAACACAAAATGTACAAGTAAATGGACATCCTCTATTAGTTTGAATCATAGGTGTAAGTTTTCCATCAAAAAACTTGTCCATTAATCCAGTTAGATACGGTGAGGGTATTTCGTCTAGTTCTTTTGTTCTTATTTTTGGGATAGAAAATTGTAATGAACCATTTGATTTACGTGATATACAACCATCAATAGGTGTATTGAATAGACTTTCTTTTTGTAATTTCTTGTCTGAGTTTTTCAGTATCTCTCTAATAATATTAGAAAATCCAACTTCACCTTCTATTGGAACATAAAAATCAACATCAGAACATTTTTCCATGAAAGACTTTTGGGATTCAAGATCTTGCGGAAAATTTGGTCCGCCCCACACAGTAATTGCATTAGAATTCTTTGCAAGAACTAAATTAAACATCTCTAATCCAATGCGATAACTCCAAACATAGTTACTTAAACCTAATACGTCTGGAGGATTTTCAATTATCGCTTCTTCTAGTTCATCAATGTATTTGAATAAAGTAATGTCAACGTTAGAGCCAAATTGTTTTTTACAATAAGCAGCAATATATCCAATGTTTAACGGAAATACTTCAGTTGACATACCTATTGTATTATATGTTAAATCGCCAAGAAAAATTCTAATTGGATTTCCCATATTTAACCAAAATTAATGTATAATATAATAATTATATGCTAAATGTTAGTTGTCCAGCGTAAATTCATTTGCTTAGCTTTTTCAACATATTTTGAAATTTGGGTCTTAGTAAATTCGTGCATATTATCATTTGCTGAAAAGTATTCCTTGTACCAACTAATTGTCATACTAATAGCATCTTTTATTGAATAAACAGGATGCCAACCTAATTTTTCAATTGCCTTTGATGAATCTAACATCAATAAATTGGCTTCATGATGTTCATTATCTTGTTTGGTGTTGAAATCTCCTGAACCCCATTCTGATATAATTTGTGAAGTTAATTGAGAAACTGTAAAATTTTCACTATTAGTCAATGGTCCTAAATTCCAAGGTTCTGCAAACAAAGTAGGTTCCTCATACATTTTTTTTGATAGACATAACAAACCAGAAATTGATTCTAAGACATGTTGCCAAGGTCTAATAGCAGTAGGATTACGAATGTGAACAGTCTGGTTGGTAGATAATGATCTTGCAATGTCAGGAATAAGACGGTTCTTTGCCCAATCACCACCACCAATTACATTACCAATTCTTGCTGTAGATAGACTAATACCATGTTCAGAGAAGTCTCTTGGATTAAAAAATGAATTCCTATAAGATGAAGTAATTAGCTCTGCTGCACCTTTGCTTGCACTGTATGGATCATAGCCACCTAAAGGATCTATTTCCTTATAGGCATAATCAAGTTCTCTGTTCTCATAGCATTTATCAGTAGTTACAATAACACATACTTTCACACTGGGTGTTTTTTTAATTGATTCTAGTAGATGTGTTGTTCCCAGAATGTTTGTTTGAATTGTTTCTAATGGACTTGCGTATGATTCTTTTACCAAAGGTTGTGCAGCAAGATGAAAAATAAATTCAGGTGAGTGTTCTTGTAAAGATTTTTGTAAACTAGAATGGTCGTTGATATCTCCTATTATATGATTAATTCTTTTTTCTAGATTGATTATTTCAAACAACGATGGATTAGTTGGGGGTTGAAGAGAAAATCCAATCACTTTTGCTCCTAAGTCACAAAGCCATTCTGTTAACCAAGAGCCCATAAATCCTGTATGACCAGTTACAAAAACTGATCTATTTTTAAAAATTTCTTCAAAAGTTTTCATCATTCTAATTCCTACTTAAAGTGGATACTATTTTTATAATATCCCCATTCTTTAGATGATGTTCTGCACCAATTCTTTGTTTTGTCTTTGCATCTATGGCATGCAAAAATCCTTTGCCGAGATCTTGATGAATGGTAAATGCCAAATCCTTCGCTGTAGATGTTGAAGAAAGTAATCTGGCATCAGGTAAAACTTGGCCATCTTTATTTGATAATTTTGTTTCATCTTCAACTGGAAAAACAACAATCATATTCAATATATCAAATACAACAGAATTTAGAATTTTTTGGATTCCAGTTACACCTATCTTGTTTAACACATTTTTTGCAAGATGTAATGCATTATTCTGTTCATCTGAAAGATTAACATCTGATTTTCCATTAAAATTATCATTGCCTGAAACATAGTCAATTAATCCTGCCTTCGTAGCTTTTTTCAATAAAAGTTCAGTTTCTGCACTACATGCTATAGTTGTAAATTCATCTGATATCTTTCGAATAACATCTAGATCTTCACATAGATCTGCTTTGTTTGAGGCGACTAACATGGGTTTAGACAATTTTCTAAGTGATTTTAAAAAATTCATTATGTCAATCTCCAACCATTCAGTAAGTTTTTTTGTTTTTAATGATAGTGAAATTAAAACCTGGTCAACTTGTGACTCACTAATTCCTAATCCAGTAAATCTATGTGCAAGACCTTCTGATATTTTGGTACGTTTTTGTTCAATCTCTTTAATTAATTTAGGCCACTCTCTATCAAAAATTTGTTTGAACCAAAGATCAAATTCTTCATCTACAAACTTTATGTCCTCTAGTGGATTATGTGTTCCAATATTAACTGGCTGACCCTGAATATCAGTAGAACCAGAAATATCTACAACATGTACTAATGCA
>CEOQ01008600.1_pt1 | contig 22757 bp, 26 predicted proteins | sample 361351 | NCBI WGS metagenome assembly CEOQ01 (sample SAMEA2619907, study PRJEB7988) | marine metagenome | biome: marine biome (ENVO:00000447); feature: deep chlorophyll maximum layer (ENVO:xxxxxxxx); material: "saline water (ENVO:00002010), including plankton (ENVO:xxxxxxxx)" | depth 60 m | reverse complement strand
AGCTTTAGCACCGGCCTTAGAAGCTGCAGTTGACTTTGTAGCTTTGGATGGAGTCTTATCTTTAGATGAACTGCGAGTTACCTTCGATGTGGAAGCCGATTTAGACTTTTTAGTCGACTTACTTTCGGTATCTTCTTTGTTATCTGTGTTTTTATTTTCGGTTGTCACTCTATTACTTCCTTGCAATCTGAACAAATCCTAGCTTTATTTCCATCAGCGAGGATTTTAAATTTGACTTTGGTTGGGGTTGAGCAGTGAGTACAAATAAGGAGTGTGTTAGATGCATTGATTGGCATTTCTTTTTGTATTATTCCTGCTTGCCTTACCGTAGCAGACGCTTTAGCATGTTTGAAAACAGAATTTATGCCTTCAATCAAAACTTGATTAGTTTTGGGTAAGGTTTTCTGAACTTTGGCGGTTTTACCCCTGTCTCTCCCTTTGGTTATCAGTACTGTGTCATTTACTCTTATTTTCATATCAAAGAACCTCTGGGGCTAAAGAAATTATCCGCATGAAATTTTTATCTCTTAATTCTCTGGCAACAGGACCAAATATCCGTGTTCCTCTAGGAGCTTGATCATCTCCGATTAAAACTGCAGCATTGTCATCGAACCTTATATGTGATCCATCGGGTCGGCTATAAGATTTAGATACTCTTATAACAACAGCTTTGACAACTTCCCCTTTTTTCACATTAGATGCTGGAGCTGCTTCTTTAACTGAAGCAACAATTACGTCTCCTAAACTTGCATATTTCCTTCCACTACCGCCCGGCACCCCTATGCAGCTTATGGTCTTTGCTCCTGAATTGTCAGCGATTTTTAATCTTGTATATTGCTGAATCAAATTTTTCCCCTGTTACTTATGCGCTTGTAGCCGTTTTATCATCAATGATTTCTACTACTCGCCATCTTTTAGTTTTAGATGTAGGTCGTGTTTCCATTATTTTAACGCTGGCACCTATTTGGCAGATATTGTTTTCGTCATGGGCATAATATTTGCTAGTACGCCTAACTGACTTTTTATATAATCGGTGTCTGCTTGACCACTCGACAATCACTACTGCTGTCTTATCCATACTGTTGGATACAACTTTGCCTGTCCTAATTTTTCTATTATTTTGTTCCATTATTTTGACCCAAGAATCTGGCGTTGCCTAATTATCGTTTGTATTTTTGCTATATCTTTTCTAACAGATTTGATTTCGACGACGTTAGTTAATTGCATGGTGGCTTTCCTGAATTTCAAATTCATTAATGATCTCTGCGAATCTTCTAAGCTTTTTTGCAATTCTTCGTCTGTTAACTTTCTGATTTCATCTATTTGCATAATTAATTGAATATCCCTTAAGTTACCTTGAACTTATCTGCGTAAACTATTTTTGTTTTAATTGGTAATTTTGCAGAAGCTAAGGTTAAAGCTTCCTTTACTTCATTTTCAGGAATGCCGCCTACCTCGAACATAATCCTACCTGGTTTTACTACTGCTACCCATCCTTCTATATTGCCTTTACCTTTACCCATTCTAGTTTCTGCTGCTCTAGCGGTAATTGGTTTATCTGGATAAATGCGAATCCAAATTCTCCCGCCTCTCCTCGCATATCTAGTCATCACTCGCCTAGCTGCTTCAATTTGCCTTGCACTTATCCATGATGGCTCCATTGCTTTTAAACCATATTGCCCAAAAGCTAAAGTGCTCCCGGAGGTGCTTATTCCCTTCATGTTGCCTCTATGTTTAAACCTGTGTTTAGTTCTACTCGGTTGTAACATCTGTTGAATTCTCCATAGTTGCTTCTGGTGCCTCTTCAGGCTTCACGGTTATTTCTATTGGCTTAATCTCTTCTTCTTCTAACTTAGTGACTGTTGGGCTTGGTAAAATTTCACCTTTATATATCCAAACTTTGACTCCGATTTTGCCAAAATCTGTATCAGCTTCTGCTACACTAAAGTCAATATCTGCTCTTAGGGTATGTAACGGGACTCTTCCCTCCATAGCCTTTTCACTTCGCGCGATTTCTGCTCCTCCTAACCTGCCAGAGCAAAGAATTTTAATACCTTGGGCTCCAGCTTGCATGGTTCTCAAGGTAGCTTGGCGTATGGCTCTTCTAAAAGCCACCCTTCTAACTAATTGTTCCGCAATGCTTTGAGCTACTAGAGTTGAATTTAGTTCGGGCTGCCTTATTTCTTTGACATTTACTTTAATTTTCTGATCCACTATTTTTTCAAGTATTTTTCTCATTTCATCGATTTTTTGCCCACCACGTCCTATTATTATTCCGGGACGAGCTGTATTAATCGTTACATTGATTTCAGAAGAGCCTCTTTCGATAAAAACATCTGAGATAGCAGCATCAGGATAAGTAGACAAGATTGCTTTACGCATATCGAGGTCTTCTGCTACTAATTTTTTGTAGTCGCCAGGCCTTGAAGTAATCCATTTGGATTGCCAATCTTTAACTATTCCTAATCTGAATCCTACGGGATGTGTTTTATTTCCCAATTAATTCTCCTTATCATCCAGTACTACTGTCACGTGGCTATTTCGTCTAGAAATCCTAGATACTCTCCCTCGAGCTCTTGGTCGAAATCGTTTTGTGCGAGGACCTTCATTTGCAAAAATTGATGTTATTATTAGTGATTCATTAGAACCTGACAATATTTCATTTTCAGCATTGGCATTAGCTGATTTCAATAATTTTAGTAGTTGAAATGCAGTTGGTGATGGCATAAAACTCAATATCCCAACTGCTTCAGTAACCGTTTTACCCCTTATCAAATCGATTAACGGTTTTACTTTCCTAACAGATACTCCTGTATTTTTAATTTTTGCTACTGCAGGCATTCTTTTTATCCTATGGTTGATGTTTGTTCTGATTTAGTGGAATGACCCCTGAAGATTCGAGTAGGAGCAAACTCACCTAGTTTATGACCTACCATATTTTCTGTTATGAAAATTGGAATATGTCTTCTGCCATTGTGCACTTCTATTGTTAATCCAATCATGTTTGGCATTATTATTGAGGCTCTAGACCATGTGCGAATTGGACTATTATTATCAGTATTTACAGCGGTTTCTATTTTTTTTGCGAGTTTAGGGTCAACGAAAGGACCTTTTTTTATTGATCTTGACATAATTTAACGTCCATACCTTCTTTGAGAAATGAATTTGTCTGTTCTTTTATTTTTTCTGGTTCTAAATCCGAGGGCTGGTTTACCCCAAGGTGTTTTAGGACCAGGCATTCCTACGGGAGATTTACCTTCTCCACCACCATGAGGGTGTGAATCAGGTGCCATTGCAACTCCTCTCACTTGAGGTCTCCATCCTAGTCTCCGCTTTCTTCCTGCTTTACCAAGTTTTATATTTTTATGGTCAATAGCACTTAACTGACCCACAGTGGCCATGCAAGTACTCAAAATTTGTCTTATTTCTCCTGAAGGCAGTCGTATTAGTGTATATTTATCTTCTTTTGCTAATACTTGAGCAGAACCTCCTGCACTTCTTACGATTTGTCCGCCTCTACCAACACTCAATTCGATGTTATGGACTTGAGTTCCAGTAGGGATTGATTTAAGTGGTAACGAATTACCAACAGCTATAGAAGCATTTTCACCTGAACTTATAACGTCACCCACCGTTAATCCTAATGGGGCTAAAATATATCGCCAATCTCCATCCTTATATTTAATCAAAGCAATTCTTGATGATCTATTGGGGTCGTATTCTATTGACGTGACTTCACCTGGGACTCCAAATTTATTCCGTTTGAAATCTATTATTCTCAATCTTCTTTTGTGGCCTCCACCTCTATGCCGTACCGTTATTGTGCCTGCTCTTGATCTGCCAGCCCTTTTTTTCAAAGGTAGGACTAGAGATTTCTTTGGTTTTTGAGCCGTGACGTCTTGGGAATCTAATAGTATAGTTCCTCTCAAAGATTTTGTTGTTGGTTTATGTGATTTTAATGGCATTTAAACGCCCTCGAATATTGTTATTGAATCGCCTTGTGATAGAGTGACAATTGCTTTTTTTCTATCTGGCAATTTGGAGATTTTGGGGCCGAATCTTTTTTTCTTACCTTTTATATTCATTATATTTACTTTCAAAACAGTAACGTTGAAAGCTGATTGCACCGCATTCTTAACATCCATTTTATTAGCTCGCGTATCTACTTCAAAAACATATCTGGATGCCTGATTCATTACGGTACTTTTTTCAGTGACCACCGGTTTTTTTAATACTAAAACATTTTTCATGGTTATTGTGCTTCTTCGGTATTTTCATTTTTGTCCCAAATTGATTCTATATTTCGGACTGATTGGACTGTCATCAAAATACTTGAATGTCTTATGACTTCCAATGTATTAAGTAAATTTGATGGTATAAGATTTACTCTAGGTATGTTCCGCATTGAACGCAGTACTGTTTCATTGCATCCATCTAGTACCAATAGTGTTGGCCTAGTAACTCCCATAGACTCTATGTATTTTGATATCGGACCAGTTTTATCTAGTCCTTCAGGTATTTCTATCACTAACAACTCTTTGTCTCTGACTTTTTGAGACAAAGCACTAATTAGGGAATTAACCTTCATTTTATGTGGTGTGTTTTTCCTATAACTTCTTGGTTTTGGACCAAACGTTACTCCGCCACCCCGCCATATTGGCGACCTGCTAGAACCCGCTCTGGCTCTTCCTGTACCTTTTTGCCTGAAAGGTTTAGCACCTCCACCAGCTACTTCTGCTCTAGTTTTAGTACTTGCGGTACCTTGCCTTTTATTTGCCAACTGACCTACCATAACCTGATGTACTAGAGTAGGGTTCCATTTAGCGCCAAATATTTTATTGCTTGCGTCAATTGATTTAACCAATTGGCCTTGTGTATTTTTCGTTATTAATTTCATGCTTTTTATTGTTTTTTGCTTTTTTTTGCGTATAAGAGAGTACCCGTTGAACCAGGTACGGCTCCTTTTACCATCAATACGTTATTTTCTTGGTCCAGGGAAAGTATTTCCAAGTTTTTGATTGTTACTTTAATACTACCCATGTGCCCTGCCATCTTCATACCTTTGAGCACTCTTCCTGGGGTTGAGCCTGCTCCAATAGATCCTGGAGCTCTATGTCTATCTGATTGGCCATGAGTTTTTGGTCCGCCTTTAAATCCGTGCCTTTTAACACCACCTGCAAATCCTCTTCCTTTTGTTACACCAGTAATGTCTAGCTTAGATCCAACCTCAAAAATTGAAAGGTCAAATTGCTGGCCGACTTCTAATTCAGACGTTTCAATATCCCTGATTTCTTTAAGAAACTTAAAGGTTTTCTCTGATTTCTTTAGGTGTCCATTTTGAGCTTTATTTAAGTTTTTGGCTGACCCATATCCTATCTGGACAGAGTTATAGCCTTCTGATTCCTGACCTTTGATTTGAGTTATTGCACAAGGACCAAGTTCTATTGCGGTCACACAGTCAGCCCTACCATCTTCATGGAAGTGTCGTGTTGTTCCTATTTTTTTTCCTAAAAGAGCATTTAGTGTCATAATATAACTTCTTTAATTTAAAGCTTAATAGATATATCCACCCCTGAAGGGACAGTTAATTTAGTAAGGGAATCTATTGTTTTAGATGTAGGTTGTAATATATCAATCAACCTGTTGTGAGTCCGTATTTCAAAATGCTCGCGTCCATCCTTATGAACATGAGGGCCTTTGATTACGCAGAACTTCTTTATTTTAGTAGGTAGTGGTATAGGGCCAGCTACTTGAGCTCCTGTTCTTTCCGCAGCCTCAACAATATCTTCAGCAGAGAAATCAAGAACCTTGTGGTCGTAGGCTTTAAGAATAATTCTTATTTTTTGTCTGTTTACCATTTTTTATTTATCTCTTATTCCAACTTAATATTAACTATGCTGCCAACGCATCATTAGTTGTTTTTTCGTAACTATCAAATTCCATCGAATAGCCAGCTCTTCCCTGAGTCAGAGACCTTATTGAACCTGCGTATCCGAAGGTTTCACCCAAAGGTATTTTGGCTTTGACTGTTTGGATTTCTTCGGTGCCACCGATATTACTTATGTTAGCTCTTCTTTTACCTAAATCACCAATCACATCACCTAAGAATTGAGATGGGGTAGTTATTTCAAGGTTCATTATGGGTTCGAGCAAATTGGGTTTTGCTTTTTCCAGAATTGATTTCGTTGCCATTGATCCTGCTATTCTAAACGCCATCTCGGAGGAATCTACGTCATGGTAGCTACCGTCAATTAGTGAGAATTTTATATCTACGACAGGATAGCCTGAAATTGGTCCACTTGATAAGGCGTCATGAATCCCTTTTTCAACTGCAGGTATAAATTCACGAGGAATTGCGCCACCTGTTATAAGGTCATCAAACTCTACTCCACTACCTTTTGGAAGTGGCTCAGCTTGAAGAACTACATGACCATATTGACCATGGCCTCCACTTTGTCTTATGAATTTACCTTCATCTTCTATTTTACGAGTTATTGTTTCTCTGTAAGCAACCTTAGGTTTTCCAATATTTGCTTCAACTTTGTATTCTCTTTTCATCCTGTCTACAATAATTTCAAGATGTAATTCACCCATCCCTGAAATCAGAGTTTGGTTTACCTCACTATCGAATTTTATTTTTAACGTAGGATCTTCATCGGCAAGCTTTATTAGTGCATCCGTAAGTTTTTCCTGGTCGATTTTTGTTTTTGGCTCGATAGATATGGACATGACAGGGTCTGGGAAGTTGATATTTTCCAATATTATTGGCGAATCTGGTGAAGAAAGAGTATCGCCAGTCGTGGCGTTTTTGGCCCCAACTAAAGCAGCGATGTCTCCGCTTTTCACGGAATTCAGATCTTCCCGTGTTTGGGCGTGCATCCTTACAATTCTACCTACGCGTTCCTTTTTGCCAGTAGTGGAATTGTATATTGAGTCCCCTGTTTTCAATTCTCCTGAATAGACACGGAAATATACTAGCCTACCTATGAAGGGATCTGCAACAGCCTTGAAAACAAGCGCTGAAAAGTTGTTATCTTCATACGTTACGCGTACTTCTTCTTGTGTTTTGGCATCTATGCCCTGAGTAGCATCAATATCCATTGGTGATGGTAGGTATTCAACTATCGCATTCAATAGTGGTTGTACGCCTTTGTTTTTTAATGCGCTACCACACAGCACAGGGACAATTTTAGCGTCTATTGTCGCTTTACGTAGAGCTGACATGATTTCCAACTCGGATATCGAATCACCTTCGATATATTTTTCTAGTAAGACATCATCAAATTCTGCTACTTGTTCAATAAGAAGATTGCGATTTTGATCAACATTTTCTTTTAAATCATCTGGTGTTTCGCAAGGTTCAATGCTGTTGCCTAATTCATCTTTATACTCAAACGCTTGCGCCGTAACTAAATCTATATATCCGGTGAATTGATCTTCAGCACCGATGGGTAATTGAATCGGTACGGGATTACCTCCCAATCTTTCTTTTATACTTTCGATTGTTTTAGTGAAGCCTGCACCTACTCGATCCATTTTGTTAACGAAGCATAATCTAGGCACATTATATTTATCTGCTTGTCTCCATACGGTTTCTGATTGTGGTTCAACCCCAGCTACAGCGTCGAAAATTACTACGCCGCCGTCTAGTATTCTAAGGCTTCTTTCGACCTCGGCAGTAAAATCTACATGGCCAGGGGTATCTATTACATTAATTGTGTGGTCATTCCATGAGCACGTCGTCGAAGCAGAGGTTATAGTGATACCTCTTTCCCTTTCTTGAGCCATCCAATCCATAGTGGCCGTACCTTCATGCACTTCTCCAACTTTATGGATACGTCCAGCGTAATACAGGACTCTTTCTGACACTGTTGTTTTTCCAGCATCTATATGGGCAATGAAGCCAATATTCCTAATCTTACTTGTTTTTTGCAATGTTTCCATGGTGTTTGTATTTTATCGCTTATTTCATTACCATCTAAAGTGGACGAATGCCCTGTTTGCTTCGGCCATACGATGGAGGTCTTCTTTCTTTTTTACAGCAGTACCTTGAGATTTAGATGCTTCTATTAACTCTTGAGCTATCCTTTCAAACATTGGACTGCCACTTCTTTCCCTTGCAGCATTAATTATCCATCTAATAGCCAAAGCTAGTCTCCTAGCGGGCCTAACCTCTCGTGGTACCTGATATGTCGCTCCCCCAACCCTTCTTGAACGCACTTCTACGTCTGGGGAAGCGTTGGTGATTGCTTGTTTAAAAACGTCAATACCTATTTGTTTTGTGTCGGTTTCAATTTTATCTAATGCGTCGTACACAATTTTATATGCCAACGTTTTTTTACCGTTTAACATCAGTTTGTTTATAAACCGAGTTAGGTTTTCATTAGAATATTTGGGGTCTGGTGTTACTTCTCTTCTTGGTGGTCTTCTGCGCCGTGCCATCTTATCAACCTATTATTTAACCTTTTTTACTTCCGTATTTACTGCGACCACGTTTTCGGTCTTCGACTCCGTCGGAATCAAGGGGTCCACGAATAACGTGATATCGTACTCCTGGGAGGTCTTTAACCCTTCCTCCTCTTATGAGTACAACTGAATGTTCTTGTAGATTATGTCCTTCACCAGGTATATAGGCGGTAACTTCCATGCCATTTGTTAATCGGACTCTTGCCACTTTTCGAAGGGCCGAGTTAGGTTTTTTTGGGGTTTGGGTACGAACTTGTATACAAACTCCTCTCTTTTGTGGGGCACCTTCAGTTTCAACCCCTCTGTTTTTCAGTGAGTTGTAATTAAAGTTTAAGGCCGGAGATTTGTCTTTAGTCTTTTTAGAACTACGACCTTTTCTTACCAATTGATTTACTGTTGGCATGCTTTACTGCTTCCTATTTCCATTATTTATTTTGCGCCATGAAGCGACATGAATTTCTATTAACTACTTATATTAATATAAGCATATAGAAAATCAACAAACCTAAAATATATCTATTTTCTATTGCATTGTCAACTTGTTCGTTGGCTTGATTCATGTGAAACGATTTTTTTTAGTGAGTGTAAAAAAAGAAAATAATTCATACGGTTATGGACTTTTGACTAATCGAGTGTAATGAGCGACTATTAAATTGGAAAAACAAAATTAACTTCGAGAGAAATAATTTATATGGGTTCATCAAAGAAGTCGGTTTTAATTATTGAAGACGAAACCAATATACTAAAAGCAATCGAATTCAATCTGAAGAGATCTGGATACTTAGTTTATGTTGCAAATGACGGTGAACAGGGACTTGCTGTCTTTAATGAACAGAAAATAGATCTTTTGATTTTAGACTTGATGCTACCTAAGTTAGATGGATTAGAGATATGTAAGATAATTAGAAGTTACAGCAATGTTCCTGTCTTAATGTTAACAGCAAAAGGAGAAGAGATTGATAGAGTAGTGGGACTCGAAATTGGAGCTGATGATTATTTAGTTAAACCGTTCGGAATGCATGAATTGACTGCTAGAGTTAAAGCTATTCTACGTAGAGCTACTTTTCAAGAAGAATCTACTAAGTCAGATTATCGTAAAAATGGTGGTGATCGTAACCGGGTATTAAGAAGTGGAGATTTAATTATTGATACTCACAGGCATCAAGTTACCTTAGGTGAATTTGAATTGAATTTGAAGCCTCGTGAATTTCAGCTGTTATTTCTATTTATGTCTAACACTGGAATAGTCCTTACAAGAGGCGAAATATTAGATCAACTTTGGGGCCAAGAGTTTATAGGGGATTTCAGAAGCGTTGATGTACATGTAAGGTGGTTGAGGGTAAAGTTGGAAGAAGATCCAGCTAATCCAAAGAGGCTAGTAACTATTCGAGGTGTGGGGTATAGATTTGAAGGATGAAAAAATTCCTCAGCACAGATATTAAATTTTTTAAGAGATGTTTATTTGTTGGATTATTTATACTGCTTCCTCAAATTTTCACCGAAATTATTTTTGATGGCATTATTTGGTCTTTTTTAAGTGCTTTGGTCAGTACAGCACTTATTTGCGGATATCTATACTATTTATTCCACCGAATAAAAATTGATATTGAATATATTTCGAGTAATGTAGAGTTTTTATATTTACAGGAGTCCAAATTCGAAAATATTACACGAAGTTTCGAAGATCAGTTTATCCAAAAATTATCGCGGAGATTTAATGAAGTAGCAGGACATTTAAATCGTACAGTAGAAAATCTGTCTAGCGAAAAAACGAAATTATCTGCTGTTTTGGATACTATGGCTGATGGGGTTATCGTTTTGGATAAAGAAGGCATGATTTCTTTAGTAAATCAATCAGCAATAACATCATTTTCAATTAAATTAAGGTCTTTTGAAGGAGTGAAATTCATTGAGGTTGTAAGAGACCATGAAATTCAAAAAATGGTCGACCATTGTTTAAAAACAAAGGAAATTTCTGGAGGAGAGGTAGAGGTATCTAGCGGAGGTTTTTTCTACGTGCTGGTCATACCCTTACTTTCAACAGATAATCTGATACACGAAGGAGTACTTATTACCTTTCACGACATATCGAGGTTCAGGCGTTTAGAGAACACTAGGAGAGAATTTGTAGCGAATGTGTCTCATGAATTAAGGAATCCGTTAGCTGGTATAAAAGGGCTCGCCGAAAGTTTAGAACATTTTGATGATTTAGATAGCGATATAAGAAAAGAATTTATTTATAGAATCAATCAAGATGTGGATAGAATGACTAAACTCATTAATGATTTGCTTGAGCTTTCAAAACTTGAGAGTGGCCAAGTCAAAACCAACATAATGTCTGTTGAAATCGAATTGTTATTTGATAAACTGCGTAAAACTTTTTCTGAAGCATATAGTGAAAGAGGAGTTGCGTTAGGTTTTGAATATGAAAATCAAGATAGTAGGGTTGTAGCTGAATTTGGGATGCTAACGCAGATTTTCACAAATCTACTTGAAAATTCCCTGAAATTTACGAATAAAGGCGATTTTGTAAAGGTGTATTGTAAAGAAAACAATGAGGTGGTTTCTATTGAAGTTTCGGATAATGGAGTGGGAATTGATAAAGAACACATTCCTCACGTCTTTGAGAGATTTTATAAAGTAGATAGATCTCGATCTGATATTGGAACAGGATTAGGGCTAGCAATTGTAAAGCATATTGTTGGGTATTTAAATGGTGAAGTCTCAATCAACAGTGAATTAGGAGTTGGGACTCGTGTTGAGGTTAAATTCAAAAAAATATAGCCTATTGCTAAAGGTTTTTTAGAGTAAACTATGTTTTTAAGGATTATGCGAATATACATACATCGTGTTAATAGGGACTGCAAATAAATGATGAACGCAGTGATAATTGGACTTGCCCAAGGAGTTTTGGAATGGATACCTGTTAGTTCAGAAGGAGCCGTTTGGCTCATAATTAATGAATTAGAATCTGTATCGTTTGAAACAGGGGTTAAATATGCTTTATTTGTTCATCTAGCTACTGTTCCATCAGCTATATTAGTATTTCGAAAGCAGATTTTGTATATGGTTAGGAATTTGATACAGAATCCCTCAAACTTAGATTCAGTAACTGTTTTTTTAGCGATATCTTTTATCGTAAGTGGATTGTTTGGACTAGTAATAATTAAAACTGTAGAAATAGTATCGCCATTGATAGGGTCACTTGGAATGTTAGTTGTTGGAGTATTTTTGTTATTTACCGGATTTTTGTCATTATTTAAATCGCGTTATTTTCAACATTTGGTTTCGGAATCTAGTCAAATATACGATTTGTCCCTTTCCGAAAAATCGACTCTTAAATCAGATGAAATTAAAGAGAGACGTTCAGTATATAAAAAAGTATTAATTGATAGTCTAATATTAGGTGGAGCTCAAAGTTTAGCAGTTTTACCCGGATTGAGTAGGTCGGGGATTACGATAAGTTTACTTTTGTATAGAGGGGTCGGTAAAAACCAAGCGGTGGTAATGAGTTTTTTGATGAGCATACCGGCAAGTTTAGCCGCCGCACTTTATTCAATATTTACTAATCCTGATGTAAGTCTTTCTACTTTTATTTTAATTGCTTGTTTAACAGCTTTTATTGCAGGCTTGGTTTCCATCAAAATTGTTTTGAAATTTGTCCCTAAATTAAATTTGACTTTTTTTATATTCGCTTCAGCCATATTTGTTGTATGTGGTGCGCTGTTTGACTTACTGGTAATTCGATAATTGCGTTAATTTTTACTGTCTGAAGTTGATCTTGGCTTGTTTTAACAATTCCTTAACATTTAATTATTCCTTGGTTAACATCATGAGAGATGTTTTTAGTTAACATTCAAACGTTTCAAAGAAAAAGATTTAACAGAGAGTTTAGTTGCATTGGTTAATACGAAGATAATAATGACTAGAGTCAGTATGTTTTTAGTAGCTTTACTTAGTTTGTTATTAATAATTGCTTGTAGCTCATCTGACCAAATTGGGGAAAATACTGGGTCTGATGTATCTGCAGCGTCTGGAAATACTCTTAGTGGCACCATAGAAATAGATGGTTCAAGTACTGTATATCCTGTGAGTGAAGCAGTTGCGGAGGATTTTGGCAAGTTACACAAAAACGTGCGGGTTAACGTAGGAGTATCAGGTACGGGTGGTGGATTCAAAAGATTTACTGCAGGCGAGACAGATATATCTAATGCCTCAAGACCAATGAGGCAAAGGGAAATTGATTCGGCAAATAGTAACGGAATTAACTACCACGAATTAAAAGTTGGGACTGATGGATTATCGGTTATAGTTAATCCAAGCAACACTTGGGTTGATTGTTTGACTGTGGCAGAGCTTAAGAAGGTATGGGAACCTGGTTCAACCATCAATAATTGGAATCAGATTAGGTCAAGTTTTCCGGATCAAAAGATGAGACTTTATGGACCAGATACAGATTCAGGAACATTTGATTATTTTACGGAAGAGATAAATGGTGAAGCACAGGCGTCAAGAAGTGATTACACAGCTAGTGCTGATGATAATGTACTCGTGCAAGGTATATCAGGTGATAAGGGTTCATTAGGATATTTTGGTTATGCATACTATGAAGAAAACAAAGATAACCTGAAAGTTGTTGGAATAGATGATGGTAATGGATGTGTTGTACCTACTGGAACTACAATTCAAGATGGTTCATATACACCATTATCTCGACCTTTGTTCATTTATGTTAATGCTAAGAGTGTTGAAAGATTAGAAGTGAAAGAATTTGTGAAATTCTACATGGATAATGGAAAAAGTTTAGTAGATGAAGTTGGATATGTATCTGTATCATCTTCAGTGTATGCCGAAAACTTTAATAGAATAAAGTAATTCAAACACAAGTGTAATAAATAAATATCGGATAGAGTGCTGGGCGACGATTTCAGTCTTGTGAATTTACGGAGTCGTTGCCTGGTGATTTTTTACAAAGAGAGTAATCTGTTTAAATTGAATACATCAAATTTAATTCGTACAGATAAAAGTAGAAGGTCCACTAGTTGGAGACACAAAAAGTCTAAGATTGCAAGTTACGCCTTTTTACTGTGTGCTCTTGTTTCTATTTTGACCACAATTGGAATAGTAACTAGTTTACTAATCCAAGCTTGGCCATTTTTCAACGTTGTTTCAATAATTGATTTTATTTTTGGCACTCGATGGTCGCCTATACTGAAGCCTAGGGATTATGGGGTTCTCCCTTTGGTTTGTGGTACCTTGCTGGTTGCATTGATATCTGCCGTTATAGCTATACCTTCAGGTGTTGGAATTGCTATATTTCTTTCTGAATATGTGCCAAATAAAATAAGAAGTATTTTAAAGCCATTCATAGAGATTTTGGCGGGAATACCGACAGTAGTGTATGGCTATTTTGCTTTAACTTTTCTAACGCCACAATTACAAAAAATCCTGCCAGATCTAATAATATTTAATGCTCTCAGTGCGGGACTTGTGATGGGGCTAATGATAATCCCTTTTGTTGCATCCTTAAGCGAAGACGCTATGATAGCTGTGCCAAGATCTCTTAGAGAAGGCGCATATGCTCTAGGTGCAACTAAAGGTGAAGTAGCTTTTAAGGTTGTGGTACCAGCTGCGCTTTCTGGTGTCATAGCTTCATTTTTGCTAGCTTTATCAAGAGCTATAGGCGAAACCATGTTGGTCACAATAGCTGCCGGAGCAACTCCTAGACTTACATTTAATCCAATGGAAAGTATACAAACTATGACAGCATTTATTGTACAGCTAAGTTTAGGTGAAACCCCCCATGGGTCGTTAGAATTCAATACTATCTTTGCCGTTGGTTTAATGTTGTTTGCCTTGACTATATCAATGAATATAATTGGTAGTTTCGTGGTTAGTAAATGGGGCGTGAGGTATTAGATATATGTATTTTGATAAAGGCACAAAATTTAATAGAAGGATAAACAAACGTAAAACTGTTGGAGCAGTTCTAAATATTGCGTTGATAATAGCATTAACGATTGCCTTAATTGGACTGATTGTGTTACTTGCAGAAGTGTTGATTAAAGGATTACCGTGGGTAAGTAAGAATCTTATCTTTAATTATCCATCAAGACATCCTGAACAGGCAGGATTGTTGTCGGCATTAATGGGTACAGTATGGGTGATGGCTTGTACAGCAATAATTAGTATACCTATAGGTATAGGGGCAGCCGTGTATTTGGAAGAATATGCGCCTAAAAACTGGATTACTAAACTTATAGAAGTTAACATTTCGAATTTAGCTGGTGTACCGTCTATAGTGTATGGATTATTAGGACTTGCATTGTTCGTTCAAGTTTTAGCACTAGGTAGAAGTGTGTTAGCGGGGGCATTGACGATGTCTTTGCTGATTCTTCCGATTATAATTTTGACGTCTCGTGAGGCTATCAAATCGATTCCCATCACCTATAGAGAAGCTGCTTTTGCTTTGGGTGCAACTAGATGGGAAGTCGTTAGTAATATTATATTACCTTCGGCATTTCCTGGAATATTGACCGGTACTATTTTAGCAATGTCCAGGGCTATTGGCGAGTCGGCTCCAATGATAGCCATAAGTGCATTAGTATATCTGACATTCGTGCCTTCAGGTCCTATGGACAGGTTTACTGTATTACCTATTCAAATATTCAATTGGGTAGCAAGACCCCAGGAAGGTTTTAGGGGAATTGCAGCTGGCGGTATAGTTATTTTGTTAGCAGTATTATTTCTTATGAACGCAATAGCAGTATATCTGCGCATAAAATATCAAAGGAGGTCTAATGAGTGATCAGAACGATTTAAACCACTTAAATAATATAGCTATACAGGCAATAGACCTTGACGCTTATTATGGAACCTTTAAGGCAGTAAATTCAGTTAATTTGTCTATAAAAAGAAATATTGTTACGGCTTTTATTGGTCCTTCTGGTTGTGGCAAAAGTACATTGTTGAGATGTTTTAATAGAATGAATGATTTGATTCCAGGATTTGAGGCTAAAGGGACTGTTTTATTTGAAAATTTGAACATTTATGGACCTAAAGTTGATTCGACTGAAATAAGATATAGGATAGGAATGGTTTTTCAAAAGCCTAATCCTTTTCCTAAATCGATATATGAAAATGTAGCTTTTGGTTTGAAAATAAATGGTTACGATGGAGATTTAGGAGAAGCAGTTGAACAGGCTTTAAGGAAAGCTGCTTTATGGGATGAAGTTAAAGATAGATTGAAAAAAAGTGCGCTAGAGTTATCTGGTGGACAGCAACAAAGATTGTGTATTGCTCGGGCACTAGCTGTAGAACCTGAAGTTATTTTAATGGATGAACCTGCCTCAGCCCTTGATCCAATTGCTACTATAGCTATAGAAGAACTTATCAGAGAATTAGTAAACGATGTTACTATAGTTATCGTAACTCATAACATGCAGCAGGCAGCTAGAGTTTCTGATGAAACTGCGTTTTTGATGACTGGTGATGATAGAGCCGGTTATCTGGTAGAATTTGGCGACACTAAAAAAATGTTTACTGACCCTGAAAATGAAAAAACCGAAGGATACATTACAGGTCGATTTAGTTGAATTTAATTGTGAATCCAATTAATAACGGAGGTTTAAAATGCCTAGGACAGATTTCGATAGGAGTTTAAAAGAGGTTCAAGATCAACTATTAGTTCTTGGAAGTATGGTGGAAAAATCTATAGACCGTTCAGTTCTTGCTTTAAAGAATAGAGATTTGTCGTTGTCGAAAACCGTTATTGATGATGATGATTTGATAGATGACTTAAGAAATCAAATTGAAGAAAAATGTATAAGTGTTATTGCAACACAGAACCCTATGGCTGGGGATTTAAGGACAGTAATATCTGTTCTTTATATAGCTGAAGAATTAGAAAGAATGGGTGATTATGCGGAAGGAATAGCTAAAATTAGTGTTTCTATGGATAAAGAGCCTATGTTAAAACCATTAGTTGATATTCCTAGAATGGCTGATAAATCATCGAAAATGTTGTCTAGAAGTTTAGATGCATTAGTTAATCGAGACGAACAATTAGCTATTCAAGTTTGCAAAGACGATAGTGAAGTTGATGAATTATATAATCAGGTATATAGAGAATTGCTTACTTTTATGATTTCTGATCCTAAAACAATAGAACGAGCAACATATTTACTATGGGTGTCCCATAATATTGAACGGATAGCAGATCGAGCTACAAATATAAGTGAACGTGTTTTATATCTGATAACTGGCAAGATATTCGATATACACGAACTTGTTTATGGAGATGCTTGAATTAATTCTTGTTTCAAATGATATAGGTGATTGTGGAGAGGGGATAATGACCAGTTGGTGGCGACCCCGACCGGATTTGAACCGGCGATCTCTGCCTTGACAGGGCAGTATGTTAAACCGCTACACCACGGGGCCTTCAAATATTCAATCTTATTATGCAAGATGCTATTTCTATCAACATAATTGTAAAACTAATCGCAGAAAATATAAAGACTGTTTTTTAGCCTTTATATTTAGCTTGAAATTCTACAATAATCATACCAAATCGTATAAGTCACTCTTTTCGTCTCATGGTGAATATTCCCAAGACAACCAAAACGAGACTATTAATCCCCCATAAAGGCGGCACAATATTATCACCGTTGTTTGTTAATATCTCAGTAGTTGAGAAAGCAAGAAAAGCAAACATTGCAAAGGAGGCAACTGTTAATAAACCTGATAGCCAATTAGGGAAAAGGTCGGTTCGCAAATATCCTATTCCAGTTATGGATATTCCAAGATACATAATAGACCATCCTGTCCATGCAATTGCTTCTCCAATTAAGTCAGAATCACCACCCAATTCTGCACTATTTATAGCATCTGAAACAAGCCCTATACTCAAACCAACGACTATCATTATTAACCCTGCGTCAATGTAAGTATTTCTTGTAATATTCTTTATCATCATAAACGCTATTGGTAGAGTAAGTAATGCATAAGCTGCAAATTTTTCTGTATGCCCCGCATCTAAAAGTCCTGTTTCACCTAGAGCAATATAAGCAACCATTGAACCCAGGCCAGCTATTATAAACAATATCCCATTAACCATTTTATCTGTCATAATTTACCTCTTAATAAAATCATTATCGCTACTCTAGTATAAGTTAATTCAAAAGAATCTGTTAATGAGTCCTAGAACAAGTTTTCACAATTTAAATTAGTATTAATTGAGTTTTATTGCCCATAATTTACAGATTCCCTAAAAACTTAATCTCCCTCCTCTCTACTATAGTCCATACTCTAGAGGACAAATCCAATGATAACTACTATAAAATACCTATACCTCCAATAATCATACCGACAGTCGATCCCATAATATTCCATATCCAATAAGTGTTGGGATTTACTATACTCCATGCATCTCTAAATCGGTATATTGGGCAGCAAAGCCTAACGATTGTTTAGAACTAGTTTTAGTTACCTGATTTAGAGTTACTGTTGTTTACGCAGTTCACGATGAAACAAACTATAATCTTAAAAAAAATCTTAAAAAACCACATTCCACCAATGCTTGAATGATAATGAAAGTACCACCAAACACCTTGATTTATATCTATAAATCAATGGTGGGCGGTACAAGGGTCGAACTTGTGACCTCTGCGATGTCAACGCAGCGCTCTAAACCACTGAGCTAACCGCCCTGTAATAGCATGTAAAGTTATATTTGGGAAGGTGGGAAGTTAGATTAATTATTCTTCACTAGTTTGGGGTTCTTCACTAGTTTGGGGTTCTTCTAACAATCCTATTGGCGAATTTTCAAGCGGGTCTTGTTCTGGCAAGCCTAGCCTCTTTCGACCTTCTTCGGAACCATCTATTCTAGCAGGGATTAATCTACCAATTATAACGTTTTCTTTAAGACCTCTAAGATGATCGACTTGAGCATTTACAGATGCTTCTGTCAAAACTCTAGTTGTTTCTTGGAATGAGGCAGATGCTAAAAAGCTTTCCATGTTAAGAGAAGCTCTCGTTATACCTAAAAGCACAGGACTTGCTGTAGCAGGCTCTCCTCCCTCAGCTAATATAGCGGAATTAACCTGTTCATAATTTATTTTTTCTAGCAACTCTCCAGGGAGCAAATCAGTATCGCCAGTTGAATCAATCCTTACTTTTCTCAACATTTGGGAAACGATGACCTCAATGTGTTTGTTATGGATTGCTACTCCTTGAGACCTGTATACTTTTTGAACTTCTTCAATTAGGTAACTTTCAACAGCTTCTTTACCTTGTATTGCTAAAATTTGTTGAGGGCTTTTCGGACCCGAAGTTAAAGCTTGACCGGCTATTACCGATTCACCTTCCTTTACTAGTAGGTTAGATGTTGCTGGTATAAAATAAGCTTTACTTGTTTCTTCTTCCCAACGTATTGTAACGTCTTGTCCATCAATACTTACTTTACCGTTGACTCGTGAAACAACTAATGGCTTACGCATGTCTGGGTCTTTTGGCTGGCGACCCTTAGGTTTGGCTATTGGAGTATTGGCAGTTATATTTTTATCATTCTTTGTCAAAAGCGTATAATCATCAGGTATTGGGTACGAATCGCTGTATTCTTCAGAGCTTTTTACTATAACTGTTTGTTCACCATCATTATCTATTAGTTCTACAGTACCATCAATTTCTGTAAGTATCGCTTCGCCTTTTGGAGATCTTGCTTCAAACAATTCTTCTACTCTTGGTAGACCTGATGTAATGTCTGCCGCACTAGCTACACCTCCTGTATGGAAAGTTCTCATTGTTAATTGTGTGCCAGGTTCTCCAATACTTTGGGCTGCAATAATACCAATCGCTTCTCCAAGAATAGTTGGGCCTAAATTAGTTAGTGATTTGCCGTAGCATTTTTTACAAAGACCTCTCTCGCATGCACAAGTTAATGGTGACCGTACATAAACACCATCAATATTGGCGTTTTCTAAAATCTCGATTTCGCCATCTCCGATTTCAGTATCACCATCTAGAATCAGTTCTCCAGTTTTTGCATCAGCAACCGGAGATGCAAGATTTCTAGCTTTAATCCTTTCAGAAAAACTAGGCAAAAGCTCATCTTCTTGTTCTTTTGATACAAACAAGTAGTTAGATGTATCACAGTCGTCAACTACTATTGTCAATTCTTGTGCAACATCGATTAATCTTCGGGTCAAATAACCACTATCTGCTGTTCTTAAGGCTGTGTCAGCTAGTCCTTTTCTAGCACCGTGTGTTGAAATAAAATATTCTAGAACGCTCAGACCTTCTCTGAAATTTGATTTGATTGGTCTTTCAATAATCCTACCTTTGGGATCAGACATCAAACCACGCATACCAGCCATCTGTTTTATTTGTGATAGGTTACCTTTAGCTCCAGATACTGCCATTAAGTAGATACTGCCATAATCTGTAAAGTTATCTTCAATATTAGATTCTATCTTTTTATCTGCATCTGACCATACATTGACAGTATGAGTGTATTTTTCCTGATCAGTTATCAGGCCATCATAATGTTGCTTCTCTAAGGTTGTTATGAGATTATCAGCATCACTTATAATTTCGTTTTTAGCGGGGGCTACAGATACGTCGTCAATTCCTATGGTAGTACCAGATTTAGAAGCATATTTGAATCCAAGTTCTTTGATTTTGTCTAACATATCTGCTGTTACATCATTTCCAAGTTTGTTATAACAATCAGAAGTGATTTCACCTAGAAGACCTTTATCAACATTTTCATTGACGAAATTTAGGCCATCAGGCAATGCGTTGTTAAAAATAATTCTTCCCACAGTAGTTTCAATAGGTGAATTATCTCCATTTCCAGATTTGTAGATATTTATAGGAGTTTGGATTTGGATTACGTTTAGAGTATGGGCTAACATAGCGTCATCAAAAGATGCAAAGCTTTTAATTTCATTACCGTTGTAATAAGGATCTCTTAATGTAAGGTAATAACATCCAAGTACAATATCCAATGTAGGTGTGACTATTGGGTTGCCAGAACTTGGTGATAACATATTTTGTGAACTCATCATCACCTGATTTGCTTCAGTGACTGCTCCATCTGACAAAGGTACGTGAACAGCCATTTGGTCCCCATCGAAATCAGCGTTAAATGCTGTACAGACTAGCGGATGCACTCTTATCGCGCCTCCATCAACAAGTATTGGTTTAAATGCTTGTATGCCCAATCTATGGAGAGTTGGAGCTCTATTTAATAGAACTGGTCTTTGCTCGATTATTCCTTCCAATATATCCCATACTTCCGGGGTTCCTTTTTCAGCTAACCTTTTGGCACTTTTAATGTTATGTGCATAACCATTCATAACCAAACTATTCATCACGAATGGTTTGAACAATTCTAATGCCATCTTTCTGGGTATTCCACACTCATCAAGTTTTAAACTAGGACCTACGGCTATGACTGATCTTCCGCTGTAATCAACTCTTTTGCCTAACAGATTTTGTCTAAATCTGCCTTGTTTACCACGTAGCAAATCTGACAATGATTTCAGTTTATGGTTATGAGTTCCAGAAATAGATCTACCCCGTTTACCATTATCTATAAGCGCATCCACTGCTTCCTGCAACATTCTTTTTTCATTTCTTATGATAATTTCCGGAGCTTGTAGGTCTATTAATCGCTTCAATCTATTATTTCTATTTATGACTCTTCGGTACAAATCGTTCAAATCACTTGTAGCGAATCTTCCTCCATCTAATTGCACCATTGGTCTTAATTCAGGTGGTAGTACTGGAAGTGTTTTCATTACCATCCATTCTGGTTTATTGCCACTTTTACGAAATGCCTCAATTACTCGAAGTCTTTTTATTGCTTTCCTTCTTCTTTGACCAGAAGTTGTTCTCATTTCTTCCTGTAATTCATTTTTCAACCCGTCTAAATCTACATTTTCTAGTATCTGTAGGATTGCTTCTGCACCCATTGCAGCATTAAATATTGTGCTAAAAGATGACTTTAATTCTCTCAGTTTTGTTTCAGTTAATAGTTCACCTAATTTGAGATCAGATAAATTTTTTATTTGGTTATCATATTCATCTGTTAATTGAGATTTTCTAAGCTCATGAGATGCTAGAAGGTCTTCTTCAGATTTTTCAGGTTCTTCTTGGTCTGAAGAATCGTCAGATTCTGATTCAACTTGTTGGATGGATTGCCTTTCTTCAAATATTTTATCCAAATTAGCTATAGTCGATTCTCTTTCACTTTCTAGTTCAGTTAACCGAATGTTTTTTGCTTCTTCGTCAATCGAAGTTACTATATATTGTGCGAAATAAATAACCCTGTCCAGATTTCTGGGAGAGATATCTAGTAATAGACCTAATCTGCTTGGAGTACTTTTTGAAAACCATAAATGGATTACTGGTGCAGCTAGACCAATATGGCCCATTCTTTCTCGCCTAACTTTGGCTCTAGCTATTTCTACGCCGCACCTATCGCAAATAACACCTTTGAAACGGATTTTTTTATATTTGCCACAATAACATTCCCAGTCTTTGGTAGGACCAAAAATTTTTTCGCAAAACAGACCGTCTTTTTCCGGTCTAAGAGTTCTATAATTTATCGTTTCTGCTTTAGTTACTTCTCCATATGACCACCTTTCAATTTGTTCGGGAGAAGCTAATGATATACGTATCGCATCAAAGCCAGCATCTTTTTCTTCGACAGAACCTATCATGTTTAAAGAACCTCCATTATCAGGTTAAGAAAATATATCAAACAAACATAGTTTAATATCGCCTTTATAGTCCTACTTTTCTTTATTTGTATCATCGGTTGAATCGTCAAGATTTATCTCAGTCTCGACTTCATCACCGGTTGAATCGTCAAGATTTATCTCAGTCTCGACTTCATCATCTGCTATTTCAGTATTTTCTAGAAGTGATTGTAGTTCTCTGTCCACTTCCATTTCGTCTGAATCTTTAACAAGAGAAATATCTGGCATTGAATCACCGTTTTGCATGTCCAAGTCGCCATCTAAATCTGTTATACCCATTTCACCGGTATCATTTTGTATCAATTCTATGGATAGGCCTAAGCTTTGAAGTTCTTTTAGAAGGACTCTAAACGACTCTGGCAACCCAGGACTACTTACACTTTCTCCTTTTACTATAGCTTCATATGTTTTCACTCTTCCTATTACATCATCAGATTTGACAGTCAATATTTCTTGTAAATTATGAGCAGCACTATATGCTTCCAAAGCCCATACTTCCATTTCACCAAATCTTTGTCCTCCAAA
>CEOQ01000266.1_pt1 | contig 22879 bp, 16 predicted proteins | sample 361351 | NCBI WGS metagenome assembly CEOQ01 (sample SAMEA2619907, study PRJEB7988) | marine metagenome | biome: marine biome (ENVO:00000447); feature: deep chlorophyll maximum layer (ENVO:xxxxxxxx); material: "saline water (ENVO:00002010), including plankton (ENVO:xxxxxxxx)" | depth 60 m | reverse complement strand
GAAGACCTTTTACCTGATTTTTTAGGTCTTTAACAATATCTTCGGATTTATAAAATTTACCGGTCTTCCAAATTTGATGTGCATCAAATGGCATAAGTTCAATGAAACGAATTGTAAGGTTGCTTGTCTTTGTCAACTCAACAAAATCTAATAATTCATCGTCATTAAATCCCCTCATAAACACTACATTAATCTTAAGCGAAGGCACTTTTGAATCTTGTACTAATTTAATATTACTTAATACTTGCTCGAGTTTATTTCTACGGGTAATTTTTTCAAATCTTTCAGGCTTAAGTGAATCTAAACTAATATTAATTCCTGAAATCCCAGCAGCTTCAAGTTGAGATATATATTTATTTAGTAATATGCCATTTGTAGTAAGATAAACTTGATTGATTCCACATTTGTATTTAGCATATCTAATGAGGTTAGGAATATCTTTTCTGAGCAAAGGTTCACCTCCAGTAAATCTAATTTTTGAAATTCCCATTTGTGCAAAAAGAGAGATAATTCTTTTTATTTCTAATTGTGATAAATATAGATCTTCATTAAGAAGTTCTATCCCTTTTTCAGGCATACAATAAATACATCGGAGATTACATTTCTCATTTACTGCTAATCTTAGATAATCAAATTTTCGATCAAATTGATCAATAATTTTTGAGCTCGAACGTGAAGTATCTGAGCCAAAAGGGGCGCTTATATGTAAATTATTTTCCATTCTCATTCCAAGTCACCCAAATTGGGATCGGGAGCAAATGATATCGTTTCCAGTATCACCGTAACGGCTTCAAACCATTTCTAATTATTAAGATTTAGGTTATTCAGCTAAGAGAAGCGGTAGGAATATATTATGATTTATCTATATAAAATTGATTCTTTTGAGGACCAAGAGGGCGATTCATCCACAAAGGTCTTCTTAAACTATCAGGATGCGTTTCTCTTTCTTTAGCCCAATTATTCCATTTTTTAAAATGTTCAAATGATTTATTTGTATCAACAAAAATATCACCATATTTCTCATCTGCTTTTGGTTTTGATATGGTAACCTTTTGAAGCCAACAATGTGCACCTGAAATAGGATCGGGATTTGCTGCATGTGTTATGTTTTGATGCACACCGCCATCCCTCCACCATATACGATTAGTATCGGGATCATCAGTTTCCCACGGCTGAACACCATTTATAGTTTCCATCTTCCATTGCCCATTACCTACTTTCTTTATATCCACAGTATTAGTTAAAAAACGATTCCCCTCATCTTGCATCCTTCGCCATCTTCCAATATGATGAGAACAAGCAACTATACCAGGTTTAATTGCTTCAGTAACCCAGACTTTATCGACAAACCAACCAATTTCTGTTTCAATTTTTAGTAAATCACCGTTTTTGACACCAAGCTTTTGAGCATCTTTAGTGTGAATCCATATTGGATTACGGTGGGCTATTTCAGTTAACCATTTAGAGTTTGCTGATCTAGAATGTATATGAGTAGGTAATCTAAAATTAGGAAGTAAAATACACTCATTTTTTTCACTATCTAATTGATCAGGATGAACATGACTTTTTATTCGATATCCTGGAGTTGCATGTTCAGGATATCCAAAATCAACCATTGTTTGCGAGAAAATTTCTTGTCGTTTTGATGGGGTTGGAAATCCAGAAAAGTTTTTTCCATCAACTTGAATTCCTACAACCTCATCATTATTCGTTATCTGACCATTTGATTGTATAGATATATCCGAAAAACTCAATTCTTTTTCATTGTTACGATAAATATTATCATCAACAAGGAATGCTCCATATTTTCTCATATAATCCAATGGAGACATATTCTCTTTAGCTGCAGTTTCTTTTAGACCTTCAGTATTTTCAAAAATGTACTGGTAATATTCATCAATATTAATTTTTTTACCTTCACGATAAGGGCTCATAAAATGCTTTCTGATTCCTAAATCCCCATCCTTATCTATTCTCCATGATAATTCAATCCAAAACTCATCTTCTTCCCAAACTTCTCCAGGGTTGACCTCATAAGTAAATTTTACTTCCTTTCCATCTCTTCTTGCTTTTTCACGAAGAACGGGTTGGCGAAATGCAATCCATACACCCGCTTGTGTTTCATATGAATTAATATCATGTCGTTCAGATGCATGTCCCATAGGAAGAACATAGTCAGCAAAAAAAGCGGTTTCATTCCAAGTTGGTGTCAACGCAATATGGCAACCTAATTTTTCCTTATCACTTAGCATTTCAATCCAACTAAATCCATCAGGATAGGTCCATACTGGATTAAAGACTCTAGTAAAATAAACATCTAATGTTCCTCTTCCATCTTTAATTAAATGAGGTAAAATTTGACTCATTTCATAATGGGCCAAAGTATATTCCTTTGGCCAATTCAATTCATTCCAAGCATCTGGTCCTGGCGGAGAATTAAAAAATGAAGGATGAAATTTATTCCATGCACTAGGAGATGTTCCGCCTTCCGTACCAACTGATCCAGTTAGTACATTCAGTAAATGGAGTGATCTTGAAACTTGCCAACCACCAAGGTTGCCAATTGAAGGTCCTCTCCAAACATGGGATGAAAACTTTTTTCCAGCTTTGCCAATTAAATGAGCAACTTTAATGATTTGATCTTTATCTATTTGCGATTCTTCTGCTGCAAATTCTGGAGTGTATTCATTCCATTCTTGACTTAAGCGTTTAATAAATTGATCAAATTCAATAGGATCATCGGGGTGGAGATTCCGCAAATATTCATCCCAATTAACCCAGTTCTCCATAAAGTGGCGATCATACATTTCTTCATCTAAGATTATTTTCGCTATAGCCATAAAAACTGCAGATTCACTACCGGGATATGTTGGCATCCATTCATCTGCCATTGATGCAGTATTTGACAAACGTGGGTCCATAACAATTAGTTTAGCGCCCTTCATCATTCCTTCAATTATTCTTTGTGCATGAGGATTAAAATAATGGCCGGTTTCCAAATGCGATGAGGCTAATAATATTACTTCAGCATTTGTATGATCAGGGCTTGGTCGATCATACTTATGCCATAATGCATAGCCAGTTCTTGCGCCAGCAGAACAAATATTAGTATGTGAATTATGCCCATCAACTCCCCAAGCTTTAAGTACGCGTTCAGCATAGCCTTCGTGGCCTGGACGCCCTACATGGTATACTACTTTTTCTTTACTTTTTCGAAGAGAATTTGCGATTTTATCTGAAATTTCATCCAAAGCCTGATCCCAAGAAATTCGTTCCCATTTTCCCTCTCCACGCTTTCCTACTCTTTTCATTGGGTATAGAATTCGCTCAGTATCATTGATCTGGTTAATTGTCGCAGGACCTTTTGCGCAATTACGACCTCGACTTCCAGGATGATGAGGGTTCCCTTCAAACTTTCTAACTTCATTGGAATCCTTATCAATGTAAGCCAAGAGTCCACAGGCTGATTCACAATTAAAACAGGTTGTTGGTACGATTGAATAATGCCGTTCCTTTTTATTTGGCCAGGCCAAAGGATCTAATTCGACAAAATCATCCCACTCGTTTGGATTAGGATATTTATATAATTTTCTTGGACCTTCCATAGCAAATTCTTCTGACCAATCTGGTCTATCAGAAATTTTTGATATGAGTCCTAATGACTCTGAAAATGTTTCAATCCAACTTCGTTTCATAATTTTAACTTAATGGTATCATTTGAGGAGTTCTAATTCTTACTAATTCAGTTAAGAGTATACCCAGCATAACTAAAGAACCAGCTATTAGGCATATAATTGTATCTGGAAAAATTAAAAGCATTAAAAATGGAATAAGATTTCCAATAATAATTCCAGTCCAAAAATATCTAGCATAGTATCCTTTTGTCATTAATGTAATAGTTTGATCTATATCAGTGGTATGATGAGGAAAGAATATTTCTTTTGTAATTATTATTAAATTTATAATAATGCACCACATGAGTATATCCGAAAACGTATTTAGTGATGATTTGTCAATAAAAATTATTACGATAGTTCCGGCCATGATTGCATGGATTAACATATGAAATGCTGAAGTCCATTTAGATTGCCATAGATCTCTAGCTCGCGCTTGAGCAAACAAAAAAGCTGTATAAATAGCCCCTAGGATAGAAAAGATCGCACCAACATACCATAAAAATCCCATACCTAATTCAAACATAGTATCAATTAGTTTTAACGAAACTATTCCACCAAAGGCAGTAATTATATATGCTCCACGAACTAACCATGATTTCCATTGGGGTCGTAATAGTACATATAGAAAACGGTCTGGTCTATCTAAATCCATAACAAGTAATCCACCTGTAATTGCCATAAAGATTAATGAAATGAGCATCCCATTTATTTCTATCGAATTATCGATACTGCCAAACAATAATGAATAAAAAGAAAGCATAAGAAATGTACCTGTAGCAATCGCTTTTGTCCAAACATAGGTAGATACTTCCCAACCCCACAATACTCCTTTACTTGGTGTATCATAGGTACGTTTGACTTCCTTATTATCTATTTCATTATTGATTTCTTTTGCAACATCATCAATTGCACGTCTATCGATTGGTTTATTTAATTTTGACGAATTTTCCATTGCTAATTGTACTAATAAGTTTTCAGTATTTGATTCAGCTACTCTTTCTTCGGCATATTTTGCAAAGTGCCCTACTCCTTTAGATTGTTCCGACCATAAATAATCAGAAGTTCTTTCCGTTGCTGTTGGATCTAGCATCTCATTAGATCCATTTATATAATATAAATTTGGTATAGTTTGTTTTTCTGGCTTCCTTGTCATTGTTTCTTCATTTTTCACAAGATGTGAAATATTTGAGTTTGGATCATCTAAATCACCAGAAATAATTGCTTCAACTGGACAAACAACAACACACGCTGGTTCATATCCATGATCTACTTTATGAGCACAATAATTACATTTTGCAGCAGTATGGGTATCTGGATCAATATATAATGCATCATACGGACAAGCTTGCATACAAGATTTACAACCTATACAACGGTCACTATCAAAATCAACTATACCATCTGCACGATCATACAGCGCAGTTGTAGGGCATATCTCAACACATGGCGCATCATGACAATGGTTACATCTATGTACTGAAAATTCTCGAGAAGAATTTGGGAATTGTCCCTTTTCAATATACTTTACATGAGTACGATTTACTCCTATTGGAATATCATGTTCACTCTTACAAGCAACAGTACAAGCATGGCAACCAATGCACATGCGATTATCTATAACAAATCCGTAATTCATTTATTTCGTGTTAAGCGTATATTTGGGTACACTAATATTAATGAAAACTTTCTATGAATAAATCTACAAAAATTCCAATTTCTTCATTTATTTTGATTGGAGGTCAAAGTAAACGATTTGGATATCCAAAATGGCAAAGTAAAATTGGGGAAACAACTTTACTTAATCATATATATAATAAATGTTCTTTATTTAATGATATTTCCATTGTCGGAAAAGAAAGACCTAAAGGATTTAATAAACCATTTATTAAAGATGAACTTGATTTCCAAGCACCAATTAATGGAATATTTTCCGCCCTTAAAAAAACTAATTCAGATTGGAATTTTGTTATTTCCATTGATCTTCCATTAATCACATCAGATATCATTAGATCAATTTGGATATCTGGAGATAAAGATAAAGATGCTATTATTCCAAGATTAGAAGGTTATTCGCAACCTATTTGTTCATTTTATCATAAAAGAATTTTCTCTGAGATTTCAAATCAAATAGAAAAAAATGAATTAAGCTTAAATTGTTTAATTGATTCAATTAAAACAGACTATATTGATATGGATAATTATAAAAAAGAATTTTTAAATATGAATACCCAGCAGAAATACAATGAACTAATTGATTCTATGGCATATAAAGAGTAAAATTAATTCAATGAAATCAATTATACTTTTTCGCCATGGCAAATCAGAATGGAATACCTATTATGATTCTGACCATAATAGGCCACTTGCACCTCGCGGAATAAAATCAGCAAAAAAAATGGGCATCTTTTTATCAAATAAAAATCAAATGCCCGATCTAGTTATATCATCTACAGCTGTTCGAGCAAGAAGCACTGTTGAATTAGCTATGGCGGAAGGCAACTGGCCATCAGCTATGGTTCTTGAATCTGCAATCTATGGTGGCCCACCAACAATTTTACTTTCAATCGCACAGTCTCAAATAGATCCAATCAAATCTATTTGTTTTGTAGGGCATGAGCCAAATTTTTCTATGTTTATTTCACAAACATGTGGATTAGGGCATGTTGAGTTTACTACAGCTAATATGGCCAAAATTGATTTCAATGTTAACAATTGGAAAGATGTTGAATTTGGAAAAGGAACTCTTGATTGGCTCCAAAAACCTAAAGAACTAGATTATTGATCTAACTTTTCAATTCGTCTTTGATGACGTCCACCACCAAATGGTTCTTTAAGCCACATCTCAATAATAGCAAAAATTTCAGATTCTTCCATAAAGCGAGCTCCAAGAGATAGAATGTTCGCATTATTATGTTCCCTTGATAACTTAATAATGTCTTCAGGACCATTATAAAAAACAGCAGCTCGAACTCCTTTTAAACGGTTTGCAGCCATTGCCTCACCTTGTCCTGACCCTCCTAAAATAATACCTCGGCTATCTGAATCTGCTGAAACAGCTTTAGCACATGGAAAAATGAAATCTGGATAATCATCCAAAGCATCATATTCATGAGCGCCATGATCAGTAACATCATGCCCTTTTTCTTTTAAAAAATTCTTTATCGTATTTTTTAACTCTAGCCCTGCATGATCTGTTGCAATATGTATTTTCATATTTGTTATTATAATAATTTACTTAAATGGTCTCTAATTTTATTTTCGACTTTTTCGGATGTAAACCCAAATTCTTCAGAAAGATCTTTTCCTGGTGCAGATGCCCCGTAATGGTCAATACCTATTGACAAGCCATTGACTCCAATATACTTTTCCCACCCCATAGTGATGCCAGCTTCCATTGAAATTTTCATTGCTCCACGATTAGGGATAATTGAGTTTTTATAATCATCTGATTGTTGCTCAAAAATTTCCCTGCAAGGCATACTGATAACACGAATTTTTTTATCACTCATCTTTTCTGCAACTTCAAGCGCTAAGCTAACTTCAGACCCTGTTGCTATAAATATTAGTTCAGGATTATCACAATCAAGAATAGAATAAGCTCCTTTTGATACTCCATCAATTACAAAATCTAAATTTTTATTTAAAACTGGAACGCCTTGCCTTGATAATAGTAATGCGCAAGGAGTATTATTTTGTGAAATAGTTAATTCAAAACAAGCTGCTGTTTCTTTTGCATCTGCAGGCCTATATACATTGAAGTTTGGAATTGCTCTTAATGCCATTGCATGTTCAATTGGCTGATGTGTCGGCCCATCCTCACCAACCCAAAAAGAATCATGTGTGAATTCATGAATGACTCTACATTGTTGAATCGCACCTAGTCTTAAAGCAGGACGCTCGTAATCTGCAAAAACTAAAAAAGTTCCGCCAAAAGGAATCGCTCCACCATGGAGTGCCATTCCGTTCATTGCAGCTGCCATAGGAAACTCTCTTACACCAAAAGCTAAATTTCTACCAAGACGATTTTCTTTTGAAAAATCGCCGTAAGTATTTGCAAAGTTCCCAGTATAGTTTGATGGCTCCAAATCTGCTGATCCACCAATGATTGATGGAAGCTGTTCAGCAAATTTATCTAATGTCACTCCAAATGCTTTTCGGGTTGCTAAAGAGGAGTTATTTTCAAATTCAGGATAATCAAGATCTTCTATTTTATTTAAAATAGTTGCATTCCAAAGGGATTGGAATTTATCATTATTTAAGGCAGCATTAGTATCCTCATTCCACTTAACAACAGAATCAGATAAAGAAGAAAATCGAGATTGAAAAAAATCAATTACTTCTTGAGGTAAATAAAAAGATTCATCAGGCAAACCAAGCTGCTCTTTCGTTGCGTTAATTTCTTCTTGCGGTAAGGGTGCTCCATGTGTTTCATGGTCTCCCTCCATATTTGCTGAACCTTTAGCCATTGTAGTCGTACCAATAATTAGACTGGGACGATCTACAACTTGTGCTTTTTCAATGGCCTCACAAATTTGGTCGTAATTATGTCCATCAATTTCTTGAACATGCCATCCAAAACCTTCAAAAACCTGAGCATAATTTGTCGAATCTGATCGATCAACATTTCCTGAAATCTGAGCATTATTTGAATCATAAAAAACTATAAGTCTAGAAAGACCCCAATGACCTGCCATGGATCCTGATCCTAAAACTACTGGTTCTTGAAAATCACCATCCCCAGCTACAACATAAGTATAATGGCCAACAAGATCATCAGCATTATCAACCAATTCACCAAATCTAGCCCGAAGCATTGATTCTACAGTTGCCATTCCCACAGCCATCCCAACGCCTTGACCTAATGGACCAGTCGTTGCTTCAACTCCAGGGATCTCAACTTCAGGATGTCCAGGAGTTCGACTATTAAGTTGACGAAAATTTTGAAGATCCTCTTTATTTAGCCAACCAATCTGAGTAAGCATAGCATATATCAATGCAGATTCATGACCCGCTGAAAGGACGAATCGATCTCTATTAAACCATTCGGGATTATTTGGATCGAATTTCAAATATTTAGTAAATAAAATTTCAGTAAAATCTGCAGATGACATTGGACCACCGCTATGACCTGAATTAGCTTTTCTTACCATGTCCATAATTAAACCTTTGGTGACTGCCAATGAAAACTGATATTGTTCCTCTGAAGTCCATTCTGAAAATGTATCAATATCTTGGTATGTTCTCATGATATGCTAAATTTTATAATGAATAAAAATCTTTAATTGTTTGAACTGGATCATCAGTTTTGAAAATAGCTGAGCCTGCGACAAGAACATCTGCTCCAGCATCAATCACTTCTTTTGCATTATGCAATTTTATACCACCATCAACTTCAATTAAAACTCTGTCTTGAAGACATTCTTCAGTTAATTTTTGTTTTATTTTTTTTATACGTTCCGTGGAACCCTCTATATACCCTTGCCCTCCGAATCCTGGCTCTACACTCATTACTAAGATTAAATCAATTTGATCATAAAATGGTTCTATCTCAGATAATGGAGTAGAAGGCTTAATTGATATTCCAACTCTTGAGCCAGTAGATTTGATAAGGTCAATTACACTTTGTGGATTATCGGTTGCTTCAATATGAAATGTAATTTGATCTGCTCCAGCTTTGGCAAATGGTTCAACTAAATTTTCAGGCTCAATTACCATCATATGTACATCAAGGAATTTATTCGTTTTTGGTCTAAGAGATTTTACAACAGGAGGACCAATAGTAAGATTAGGAACAAATTGATTGTCCATCACATCTACATGAATCCAATGAGCTCCCCCAGCTTCGCATTGAGATAATGCTAATTTTAAATCTGAAAAATCAGCAGATAAAATTGAAGGTGCTAGCTTGAATTCCGAGGTCATATGTGTTATTTAAACTTAGTATGACCGCAAAACGAATTCAATGATGAATATTTCTAATTTGGATAATGAAAAGAAATTTCTTCTTCTAGTTGATCATTAAGACTTTTACCAACGGGACAAGTATACGCCGTCTTTTCTAAAAGTTTTTTTTCTTTATCTGAATAATTTTTTGGGAAATGAATATGTATTCTAATCGCTGATATCCTTCGTGGATTAGCACCCATTTCTTTTTCAATATCAGCTTTTGTATTATCAATATCAAATCCATGTCGGCGAGCCACTATACCCATAATTGTGATCATACAACTTGCTAATGCAGTTGCAACTAAATCTGTTGGAGCAAATAATTCCCCCTTACCTTTATTATCTTTTGGTGCATCTGTAAAAATCTCACTACCCGATTCTAAGTGAATAGCTTTAGTTCTTAAATCACCTAAATATTCAACTGTTGATATTTGTCCCATTTTCAAATCCTTTTCTAATTAAAAACCATGCTAAACTAAAGAGGAATTATCTTTCCTCAAAAATAACATTTTGTAAGATACCTTTTATTTCCTGTTTTCCTAACTTCCCCTTAATAATTAGAATAAAAAAAGAATAAACACTAGGAGTGTTAGTAATGAATAAAGAAAACAAAGATCGATTTTATTATAATCGTGATTTTTTAGGTAGTCCTGAGGGAAGACCAATTAGACTTCTTGCAGAGTATTTTGGGCCCTTTCAACGATTCAAAAGAAATGATATTCAAGACACAATCGTATTTTTTGGTTCTGCAAGACTAAAATCAAAAAAAGAAGCAAAATCTGCTTTATCATCGGCCCCAAAAAATATATCAAAAAAGAAAAAAGATCTATTAACTAAAGATCTTGAAATGAGCCATTATTATGAATGTGCGAGGGAGCTTTCCTACAAGATGACAAAATGGAGTAAAAAATTAAAATACAAGAAAAAACGTTTTATTGTCGCTTCAGGAGGTGGTGGCGGAATAATGGAAGCTGCAAACAAAGGCGCAACTGAAGCAAAAGGTCTAGCAGTAGGACTATCAATATCACTTCCATTTGAGAAAGTAGGAAATCAATGGATAACAGATGATCTTGAAATTAACTTTCATTACTTTTTTATGCGTAAGTTTTGGTTCTTATACCTGGCAAAAGCGATAGTGGTTTGGCCAGGAGGATTTGGAACGTTGGATGAGTTAATGGAAGCCTTAACTCTAATTCAAACCAAAAAACTTAGGAAGAAGATTCCTATCGTACTATTTGATAACGATTATTGGGGTAATGTAGTAAACTGGGATTTTCTTTTAGATAAAGGTGTTATTTCTCGAGGAGATTTAGACTTGTTCAAAATCTGTGACACTGTAGATGAAGCATATAAATATTTAACAAAGAAAATCAGGGCAACGCATTTGCGAGGTCCAAATTTTTGAGGTAAAGCTATGAAAATGAAATTGATTCTATTCCTTGCTATTATACCAATCTTAAATAGCCAGGTTGGACCAGCAAAAGAATTACATAGAAATCCGCCCAGGACATGGGCGCTAACTAATGCAACCATACATACCGAACCAGGAAAAACAGTATATGATGGAACTGTAGTTATACGTGATGGAATTATAAAATCGGTGGGCAAGAATGTGCGCATTCCAAATCAAGCATCAATTCTAGACATGGATGGTAAGCATATTTATGCTGGATTTATTGAAAGCTGGCTGGATGTTAATACTGTGAAAAAAGATACATCTCTTCAAGCTCATTGGAATCCAAATATGCGTGCTTATTTAAATGCAACAGATCTATTTCATCCAAAGGAAAAATCATTAACTGATCTTCGAAAGGTTGGATTTACAACAGCTCATATTGCTCCAAAAGGGGGTATTTTTCAGGGAACTTCAGGATTAGTCCAATTAGGTCAAACGCCAAAAATTCTTTCAAATAATGTTGCTCAAGTTCTTGAATATGTATCTGGAGGCTGGCAATCTCCAGCATATCCAACATCTTTGTTAGGTATCATTGCCTTCATGAGACAAGGCCTGATTGATGCTGAATGGTATGATAAGTCTCAAAAAATTTTAACAAAGTATCCTGATAATAATGAACCTATTCAAAAAGATCGCTCCTTAGCTACAATTGCAAATGCACTAAATCAAAAACAACCATTTATTTTTAGAACAAGTAACGAATTATATATAGATCGATCAGCTAATATTGCAGAAGAATTTAATTTGAATCTATGGGTTAAAGGAAATGGCTATGAATATCGTAGAATTGATGAGATGCCAGCTTCTTTCATGATTGTTCCCATTAATTTCCCAGCAAAGCCAGATGTTGATGATCCTCATAATGCTTTACAGTATTCTACTGAGCAATTGAAGCATTGGGATATGGCACCTGATAATTTAGCTAAGTTGACTAAAGCAAAAATGAAAGTAGCGTTAACTAGTGATGGATTAAAAACGAAAAATGATTTTAGAAAGAATCTTTCTCGGGCAATCAGACGCGGTCTACCTGAGAAAGAAGCACTAGCAGCCCTCACAACTAACCCTGCAAAAGAATTTGGTCAGTCAAAACGATTAGGTAAAGTTGCTCCTGGTTTTATTGCGAATTTAGTTGTTACAAATGGTAATTATTTCGATGAAACCTCGAAAGTGAATGCGGTTTGGATAGATGGAGATGAGCATGAGATCTCTCCTGATCCAATCGTTACTGCTGATGGGGATTGGATGCTTAGGGAAGGTGACAATAATTGGACATTATCAATTAAAGATGGTAAGGGTGAATTAAAATCAGGTGAGACATCAATTAAACTGAGCAAATTAAACTTGTCACAGGACCGAATTACTTTTTCAGTACAATCAGATACAATCCTTCAAAAAGGTGTTACTCGTTTCAATGGAAGTATATCTAATGAAATAGCTAGTGGACTTGTTGTGTATGCTGATGGTAACAAAGGCAGTTGGTCTGCAACTTTTGATTCAGCATCAAAGAAAAAAAGGAATCAACGAAAAAAGGAAGCACCGAGCAAACTTGATCTCGTATATCCTGAAGGTGCCTACGGATTAGATTCACCTCTTCCAAATCCGAGAACAATATTAGTTAATGATGCAACTATCTGGACCTCGGGACCTAGAGGCGTTCTAAAAGAATATGATATTTTATTTCAAGACGGCAAAGTAAAACAGATTGCGAAAAATATTTCGATGCCTCGTGGAAATTTTTTAATGATAGATGGCAAAGGTAAACATGTGACTCCAGGATTGATAGATGCACATAGTCACATGGCTGGTGAATCAATCAATGAAGGTTTCCAAAATGTAACGGCAGAAGTAAGAATGCGTGATGTTATCGATCCGAATGATGTTGCTATGTATAGAGCACTAGCTGGAGGATTAACTACAATAAACTTACTGCATGGATCAGCAAATCCAATTGGTGGACAAAATGTAGTAATGAAATTACGCTGGGGCAACTTTTCAGATGATCTCATTTTTAAAGCAGCTCCTCAAGGTATAAAATTTGCCTTAGGTGAAAATGTTAAAAGAAGGCGATCCTATGGGAGATACCCAGAAACAAGGATGGGCGTAGAACAGGTGATTCGTGATGCATTCATAGCAGCAAGCGATTATAAAAAGGCCTGGGATATATATAATAAGGATGTTCAGCTTCAAAGATCATCTATCCCACCAAGAAGAGATTTAGAATTAGATGCAATGGTTGAGATCATGGAAGGAAAACGTTTAGTCCACTCTCACTCATATCGACAAGATGAGATTCTTATGCTTACTCGAATTGCTGAAGACTTTGGGTTTACAATTGCGACATTTCAACATGTGTTGGAAGGATATAAAGTTGCTGAGCGATTAGCAGAACATGGTGCAGGCGCATCAACTTTTTCAGACTGGTGGGCCTATAAATACGAGGTTGTTGACGCAATTCCATTTAATGGAACACTAATGGCAAATGCTGGTGTTGAAGTCTCCTTTAACTCTGATAGTGATGAATTAGCACGACGTATGAATCTTGAAGCAGCTAAAGCAGTAAAATATGGAGGACTCGACGAAGCTGAAGCTTTAAACTTTGTTACTATCAATCCTGCGAGACAACTTAAGATAGATGATAGAGTTGGGTCATTAGAGGTCGGTAAAGATGCAGACTTTGTTATTTGGTCTGGCCATCCTTTATCAACTTATTCAATATGTGAAGAAACCTGGTTAGATGGCAAAAAATATTTTTCATTAGATCAAGATAAAACTTTACGTATTAGAGATGCAAAAGTCCGAAATGATCTAATACAAAAAATCTTAAATGCCCCTAATACCGGGGGTGCTAGAATGCGACCTCAGGGAAGGCGTGGAAATAGATATGATTCTTGCCATGCTTTTGAAGCCTATGTTATGGAAGGAGAAGAACAATGAGAAATATATTAATAATCATACTTTTTTCATTTGCTATAAATGCAAATGACCAAATTCCTGCTCCTCCACAAAAAAATCCAATCCTATTAGAGAATGGTATAATACATACTATCTCAAATGGTGTAATTAAAGGTTCAATTCTTTTTGATAAAGGAAAAATTATTCGAATCAGTGATTATATATCTCCACCTAGAAATGCTGAGGTAATTAATTTGGATGGGAAACATGTTTATCCAGGTTTAATATCTGCTGTCTCAAGAGTTGGATTGGTGGAAATCAATGCTGTTGATGTCACTAATGATCATTCTGAAAGAGGTAATTTTAATCCGAACGTAAGAGCAAATGTTGCCTATAATCCAGATTCACATATCATTCCTACTACTAGATCAAATGGAGTTCTAATTGCTAATGTAACACCTGGTTCAGGAGTTGTTTCAGGGCAATCTACTATTATGATGATGGATGGTTGGACATGGGAAGATGCAACTTTTTCCCATCCAACTGGTCTACATATTAATTGGCCGCAAATGGGAGTTAGATCGGGTGGTGGACGATGGATGAGAATGTCTCCAGCACGCCAGGTTGAAAGAAGAGACAAAGCTCTTAAAGAGCTTGATAACATGATAAAAGATGGGCGTGCTTACGCAAGACTACGCCAAACAAAAACTCGTACTGCTAAAGATTATCATGATAAAGATCTTAGATGGGAAAGTATGATACCTTACGTTGAAGCTAAACTTCCTATTTTTGTTCATGCAAATGAAATTCGGCAAATTGAGGCTGCTGTTAACTGGGCAAATCGCCATGAATTAAAAATTATTATAGTTGGTGGAAAAGATGCTTGGCTGAACACAGAGATATTACAGGAAAATAAAATTCCTGTAATATATGAAGTTGTTACCGCACTGCCATCTCGTCGATTCGAAGACTATGACCAAGCATATAAAAGCCCATTAATGCTTTATCAGGCAGGCGTCAAATTTTGTATTTCAAGTTCACGTTCTGACGCGTACCGTGTACGGAATCTACCAAACCAAGCTGCAATGGCAGCAGCTTATGGATTGCCTAAGGAAGTTGCTTTAAGATCAATTACTCTTTCTGCTGCAGAGATATTAGGCATTGAATCCCAAGTAGGTTCATTGGAAGCTGGTAAGGATGCAACTCTATTTATCTCTACTGGAGATCCTTTAGAAATTAGAACTAATGTAGTACAAGCTTATATACAAGGAAGAAAACTTGATATGGGTGATAAGCATAAATCACTCTATAATAAATATCAAGAAAAGTACCGACAGTTAGGTATCCTCAAAAAATAACTGACTAAATTTAATTTACGTAATAAAAAAGAGGGCTGATAATTCAGCCCTCTTTTACAAAAAGTAGGTGTAAGAAAACCCTGATCCCTAGAAGGAGGTTATGAGGAGGTTTAGAAAACCAGAATTCTTTTGCTCCTACACCTATTCAAAATTACAACTTTCTTATAGACACTCAAAATAAATGCTTCATTAAAATCAAATTATTTTTTGTCTATTTATTTTGAGAGTTCAGCATATTTAAAGCTCACAACACCACTATTGTATTCATTAAAATATATTTTAAATACTTTATGTGTTACAGTATCATATATAATATAATTATCCGTTGATGTAGTCACCTTGTGGGTAGTCATATTATAATTCAATACTGCATTACTTCCTTGATACTTCATTCTTCCAGATTCAGGAGTGAAAGCAGATGACGATGGTGATTGTTCAATTTCTTCAAATTTTATTGAGTTATCGATTGCAAGCATTACACTATTATTAATTGAAATACTTGGCATTTTGAAACCTTGACCAGCATCAAGATTTTGATATACTAAATGCCACTGAGAGTTATCCTTTTTACCACTTACAAAATTAAAATAATATGTTCCTTCACTAATATTATCAGTAACAATTTCTATTATTTCCATTTTATTATCATCATTATTATTATCTTCACAACCTATAAAAACCACAATTATCAATAATGATAATTTTCTTACGAGTTTATTCATTTTTATTTCCCCTTTGTTATTTGCGTTGAAATCTCTAAATATGCCAAACGTCCATTAAATGGACCAAATTTACTATTCATGTAATTACCTAAATTTTGTATCCCAAAGTTTATTTTAAGTATCTTGTTAATATTATATACAGCTCTAATATTAACAAGAGCATAATCATTTAATTTTTCTTCAGAAAAAATATAGACACCTTTTTCTGCATCATATTCTTGTGGATTATATGGAGCCACCCATTTTGTATTTATCGAAAAATTGAATGAACTTTTAGAATTGTTATAATTCAATATATTACTAATTGAAAATGGAATCGTATTAGGAATAGTTTTATTATTACCATCACGATTATCAATCCAATTAAATCCAATTTGCCCATCGAATTCTTTGGAAATTTTTATTTGAGATAAAAACTCAATACCAGAGAATTTTGCTTTTTCAATATTTTGATAGCTTAATAATCCAGGCTGAATAACAAAATCTTCAATAAGATTCTCAAACTTGGTATGATATAACATCAAACTATATTGAATTCTAGATCTATTATCATACTCAATACCAAAAGTAACCCCATTAGAACTTTCTGGCTCAAGGTCAGGATTACCAATAACAGTATAATTGAACTGGATATGATTCCAATCAATATATCTTTCCATAAATGAAGGTGCTCTAAATCCTTGCCCCCAGGATGTTCTTAATTTCCAATTATTTTGAAATTTGTACATAAAGCCTAAGCGCGGACTTACGACTCTATCATACTCACTATAATTATCTAGTCTTAACCCATAAATCATGGTTAATTGATTAGAAAAATTCATATCATATTGACCAAACAAACTTTGATTATCAATTCTCTGTTGATTTGATTTTATTCGGTCACTAGAATAAGTTGCTCGATAAATCTCAAATCCAGTATTAAGCTCATTAGAATTTATTTTTTTATTTAACAAAATTTCATATTCAACATACTTTTCAGAAGTAAAATCGTCTTTTTCTAATTTACCCCATGGCCTTTTTTGTAAATAGTTTCTAGAATAAGAATTGAATATTATAGTTTGATTAAAATTCCATTCTTTTTTACTAATAGCACTATGGGATAACAAAAAATTTTTCCGATCTATATCAGTATCTGTATCCATTAGTTTTGACTCACCTTTTTCTTTTTGAAAATATGTTTTTGAGTCAAAATTAATAGTGTGCTGATTATTAATTTTCCAATTAATATTACCATTTAATTCCATTCTATCAATTTGATCAATCTCTATAAGCTCAATAGATTGGTGATTTTGAATATTATCTATATTTGCATTTAATTGAACTTTAATTTCCTTAAAAGGTTTAACTACATTAACACCAAAATTATTTGAACCATCCTTTAACCCACTATTTAGAAAACTATTTTTTGTATTGCTATGGCGCATAGATAAAGCTACTAGATCAGATCTACTAGATTTATTAGAAACTATATTAATAACACCGCCCATGGCTTCACTTCCATATAAAGATGAGCTAGGACCCTTAACAATTTCTATCTTTGATAGTTGATTAGTTAGGATTTGATCAAGTGATACTCTATTATTAAATCTTCCAGTTATTGGTTGACCATCAAATAAAATCAAAATATATCTTGAATCCATACCAAGAATATTTAAGACTGATCCACCTTCTACAGATGTTTGCAAACTTACCCCTGATCTTTGAGATAAAAGGTCAGCCACATTCCGCGCACCTGAATTTTCTATTTCTTTTTTAGAAATTACTTCAGTTGCGATAGGTGCATTTTCATGGAGTTTTTTTGTACGTGTACCAGTAACTACCAATGCATCCATTTCAATCAATTCCCTAATAAGTTTAATTTCAATTTTTTTATTTAAATTATTATCTATCAATTGTATTTGAGATTTATAACCTATATGAGAGATCTCTAGCTTTAAAGGAAATTTAAATGGTCCTTCTAAAAAAAACTGACCTTTTAGATTTGTTATAGTACCTAACTCAGTTCCAACAATTTGTATATTAGCTTGCGATAACAATTTACCTGTTTCAAAATCAATTACAATTCCTTCTAACTTTTGAATATTACTAGGAAATAAAATTGATAAAGAAATCATCGCTTTAACTACTGATTGATATTTTTTCAAAAGGTGTTCCCCCGCTCATAATTCTGTACTATGTTGTTCCGTAATTACCAATAAAAGTTGTAATGAATTCTTCCATTGTTTCACGAGACATAGGTTTCTTTTCATGACCAAGAAAAAACAAACCGTGAAATAAACCACCTATTGCACGCATTAATAAATCCGTTCTCATCTGTGGAAATTCTCTTTTTGACATACCCTCTTCAATTAAGCCTTGGAAAACCCCATACATTTTTGTTTGATAATTTTTCCACATTGGTTTTCCCTCACTTAAAGCAGTTGGAAATTTTTGAGGGGCTGTAAATAAAAATTCAAATAGCGGTTGGTCATTTCTAACCAAACCACCTATAATATTCAAGGCATTGATAAAAGTATCTTTGGGTTTATCGTTCTTATGGATAACTGGCTCAATCGATTCCCAGATTGTTTTCCATCCCCTATCTAATAACTCTATAAATATTTCTTCCTTGGAACTAAAATAATAATAAAGAGTTGCTTTACCGAAATCTGCCTCTTTAGCAATTTCATCCATAGTTGTACCATCCAGCCCGCTAGTTTTAAATACTTTTAATGCACTTTCTAGTATTTGATCTTTACGAACTTCACGTTCCTTTGCTTGGCGATCTGATATCATTCAACTATATATTTCATGTTTCGAATCATGGGTCGAATTTTAAAACACAATATTTTTATCTGGAACATATTTATTTTATTTTTGATTGGACTTAAATATTAAATTTAATACCAGCCGAAATGGTTCGAGGTAATGTTGGTCTTAGGCCAGCTGGTCTTCTAGCTACTATAGATTTTGAATTTGTTAAATTCTTTACGGTTAAAAACAAATGTGATTTATTATTTATTTTATATTCGCTGGAAAAATCTATTTGAGTCATATCTTCAGTTGAATATTCATTTGATAAACTACCACTACCAGCTTTAGTCCTCATTGCGCTAACATTTTTTAACCTAAAAAAAACATTTGTTTTATTAGATAATATTCCAAGTTCAGCAAAAAATTGATGGTTAGGTAAATATGGTAATTCATCTCCTTCACTTACTGAACCCCAAGGCTCAAACTTACTTTCAAAGTTCGATAAAAATTCTGATTTAGTATAAGTATAACTAATTTCTATTGGCGCGAGGTAATTTTTAAATCTAAGATACCTTGATAAAGATAACTCAATTCCATTAATCTTAACTTCACCTGCATTAAATTGATCATAGGTCCCACCTCCTGAGAACTGAGTATCATCACCGAGTAGATTTGAATAATTGTTATTGAATAAAACAGTTTTAATTCTATTTAAGCCTTTATTTATTTCAAGCCCTGTTTCAATATTCACACTTTCTTCTGGTTTAATATCGTCTGCTTCCTCAGAACCAGGCCCTGGAGGAGAAAAGCCTTTATGTACTCCTGCCAATAACTTCAAACTAGGACTTAATTGATAAACAAAACCTATTCCAGGAACTAAAACCTCTAAAGTTTTTATCTTTTTAGAAGGATCTAGTTTTCTATCCGGATCATTCCAGCTTAATCCACTTGAGGTAATATCACCTTTCCAATCGCTCCGAGTAAGCTTTATAGATTCAACTCTTATACCCGCAGTTATAGTAAAATTTTGGATAGAAAACTGATCTTCAATAAAGTAAGCAGTTGAATTGGCTCTATCTAATCTATTATTTTTTGAACCAACTCCCCATGTTCCTTCTGTAGTAAGCCTTAAAAGGTTATTTTGCATTCCATATTTATCAACTTTTTGAAAACGATCCATTTCATCTTCATGAATTCTTAATCCCATCATTAAATTATGTTTAAGAATAAAATTCGATTTAATATTTGCAGCCAGTTGTATTCCTTGGGAATAGTATTCTCTATTATTTGCTTTGATTTGATATGTATCATTTTTTGTATCAGAAATAGAAAGAAATGAATAATTTTTATGATCATTTCCTGCAGATAATAAAGATCCTATTGAAGTACCATTAACTTTTGAAAGTTTATACCAATTTCGCTTGAAATTATTTCTATAGAATATTAGAGATAGATTTGAGTTTTGGGATAGTTGAATTGAGTTTGTTAAAGAAATTTGGAAATGATCAGCATCCATTTTATCTTTTTGTGAAGATGAATATCTACTATAAGGATTTTTATTATAATCCTGATTTGTTAAACCCAAATACGTTTCATTGCTCAATTCATCTGTTAAACTAATCTTAAATTCAATCGCAGTTGGAAATTTGATGAAGTTTCTTTTATACCTCATTTTACCCATGAAGTCGGTTTTGCTATAACCAGTATTACCATTAATATAGTCTAGAGACTTGAACCCACTATTTTTATCATGCAGTATTTCAAACAAATAACCAAATTTTGAATTAGAAGAACCTATATTTGATTTAAAAAACTGCGAACTATGATCTCCCCCGCTCAGAATAAGATTTGCCTTATAACTATTTGGAATTGGTGTAGAAACATAGTTTAATGCACCTCCAGTTGAATGTGGGCCATATTTTATTTGAGAAGAACCTTTTCTTGCTTCTAGTGCAAACATTCTACCAGCTGTTGGAGAATAATATGCTGCGGGCGAAGCATATGGCGCTGGTGCAATAGGAATGCCATCTTCCATTAAATTTATTTTTGAGCTTCTTTCTAAACCTGTACCGCGCATTCCAATATTGGGTCGCAAACCAAAGCCATCCTCTTCTTGAACATATATTCCTGGAACTCTACTTAGTATTCTATTTATATCAGTATCATTATATCTTTTTATATCAGATAAATTGACTAAATCGTTTGAACCTGGTGAGCGTAGAAAAGAATTGTCTAATCGAGATAGATTATGAATAACCATTACAGGGTCCAACTCTATTATTTCAGACTCTAATTCAAAAATAATAACATCGTTTATTTTTTCAATTTGAAAATCTTTTTTTACTGAAGCAAAACCTATCGCACTTGCTTCAAGAGAGAAGCTAGAAATTTTGCTTGGTATTTCAATTCGAAAAAATCCATTATCATCCGATGCAGAACCTATATTTTCATCAATAACAATTATATTGATATCTGGCAAAGGCTCCTTATTAGAACTATCAATAATTCTGCCAGTTACTATTTTTTGGCCATTCAAATTTGAAAGTAACAGAAGTAAAAAAAATAAATATATAATTTGTTTTTTCATTGAAGTGTATCCCCCACTATTTCTAAGTTTTTATTAATTTGACGCTTTTTTCCAAAGATAGGACAATCCACCTAAGCAAAAGATCCATGATAATAATTCTATTAAACTAGGGTCACCATTATAACCAAATAAACCTTTTAGTAATCCGCCAATATATCCTTTATCATGCATGAGCGGATAAGAACCATCAGCTAATTTTGGTGGATTTATGTCCCAGATTCTACCATAGTCAGTTATAATTCCCGCTGATTCCAACTCATGAATTCCGTAGGCAAACATTCCTGCTGCAACAAATATCAATAATATTGAGCTAACATTAAAAAATGTTTTTAAAGGAACTTTTTTACCTTGAACAAAAATTAAATATCCCATTCCAATTCCCATGAAAGCACCTACTAAAGAAAGACTAATTGAAAGACCTCCTTGCTTCATCATAACGCCATACAGAAAAAGAATAGTTTCAATCCCTTCTCTAAAAACGGATATGAAGGCTAACAAAAAAATTCCGCGATTAACTTTCTCGCTCGATAAGGCTTCTTGCGCTTTTCCTTTAAGTTCTTCAGAAATATTCTTGTTTTTCGCCATCCAAACAATAACAGTACCTAAAACAGCTGCAGCAACAATCATTACGATACCTTCAAATAATTTTCCAGCCTGACCTGTAAAACCACCAGCAAAACTTTGAAAAAGAAATGATCCTATTACACTTGCTACTAACGCAGCAAAAACACCTTGCCAAAGCTTTGCGATTGTATCAACTTGATTAGTTTGTTTTAAAAATGTATATAGTATACCAACTATTAATGTCCCTTCTAAAACTTCTCTAAAAACTATAATTAGCTCTGCCATGTCTTAATCTTTATTTTATTTTTTAATAACTCTTTGAATTAACCCTTATAAAGCCTTTGAATATTTTTCAAAGGCTTTATACAAGGTATTACACGCTTCAAAAAAGATAATGAGACTAGGTCTCAATAGCAAATATTAAAAAATATTTTCAACCTCTGCAACAATTATTTAACAAAAAATTAATTTAGTTTTACTTTAAATTCTAATCTCATTTACAATTATCTGGTTCCATTATTAAATATATATTTATATAGTGAAAAATTTGAAAGGATTCATATGAGCGAAGTGTCAACAAAGTTTAAAACGGGTGGTCAGTTCCTATTAGAACCAATTACTGAAGCAGAGATTTTTTCAAGAGAAGATTTTTCTGAGGACCATAAAGACATATATAATATGGTGATGGATTTTGATCATGACCGCATTTTTGCTCTAAAAGAAGATTTATCAAAATATAATCCTGAATTACTTAAATCTTTGCTCACAGAATCTGCAGAACTTGGACTTCTTGGGATGGATATTCCTGAAAAATATGGAGGTCTTGAATTAGACAAAATTACAACTGCGATCGTAGCGGAAGGATTAGTAAAGGATCCTTCATTTGCTGTGACTTGGTCTGTTCAAACCGGGATAGGGTCATTGCCTTTGATTTGGTTTGGCAC
>CEOQ01139616.1_pt1 | contig 22897 bp, 22 predicted proteins | sample 361351 | NCBI WGS metagenome assembly CEOQ01 (sample SAMEA2619907, study PRJEB7988) | marine metagenome | biome: marine biome (ENVO:00000447); feature: deep chlorophyll maximum layer (ENVO:xxxxxxxx); material: "saline water (ENVO:00002010), including plankton (ENVO:xxxxxxxx)" | depth 60 m | reverse complement strand
CTATAGCCATAAAGATCAATACTAATTTTTGAATTTAGTTCCTCACCTAAGAATTTAATTAAATTAATGTTATGAGCAATATTAGTACCTTTAATGCAATCAAAATTAAACGATCTTTTTTTCTCAATTGTGCCTTCAGGATATAATTTTGTAAGATGGGGGAGCTTCTTATCTAAATCTAGCGTACCATTTCTAAATCCACTAATAAAAAAATGAAGTTTCATTTTAAAGCCTCTCTACTGATTGTTGCTACATGGAAAGAATTTACAAAACTATGACCAAATTTTAAAAAATGAAAATAAATTTTGATGAAATCTAAAAATATTAATCATAATACTTGCTTATCACTATTACTACCAATCATCATCCCAATCATCTTCATCATCGCTTTCTTGTTCTTCAAAATGCTTGTATCCATTTTCATTAAAATAATCTTTAATAACATTAGATATATCGCCCTCACCTTCAAGGCCAAATAGCCAATCTGTAATTGCCTCTAAACGATAATCTGCATCGGAAGTCGCACGCCAATTAGGGTTATCTTTATTGTCTGAAATATCTTTTAATATTTCATACTCTTCACTTGTTAATTTAGAATCCAAACATTCAGGACATTTGTTATACAGTGCAGGAGCAACCATTTTGGTATATGCCATATAATGTTGAGGATTTCTTAACCATTCCTTAATCCATTCAGGCCTTAATCTATCCTTTGACAATGCAAGATTAGGAGCCCAGACCAATGGGTCAGAAATAGCAAAATCTTTACCTGGTGGAACATCCTCATTAAAATGACAAACATAACATCTTGAACCTTCGTTAAAGGCCTCAATCCATTCATCCTTCTCTAAATCATAATATCCATAATCAGAAGCAAGCTGATAGCCCTGATTGTATTTTTCAGATTGTTTGTCAACTAAATGAATTGATTCATAGGATAAGTCATTATCTTCCATATCTTGAAATGCTGCAATGATTGCGTTCCACTCATCATCACCTAAATTAAATGATGGCATCCTAACCTGTAAATTAGGACGAATTGTAATCGGATCTTGCAAATAAGAAAATAGCCAATCAGGCTGAACTTTTGATCCTTCAGAATACAGGCTTGGAGGAGCATAATTTCTGTGTTCCGCATGTAAATTTTCCGGCAATATTTCTTTAATACTATCTGCTATTCTACCACCTTCATTGTATATCTCATGGCATCCATAACAATTAAATTTTCTAATTAATTTATATCCAGATAAAACCTGATCAGTTTTATCTAAATCAGCTAATTTACTAGGCTCAACCACTGTTTCAGTTAAACCAAGTAACGCGGTAGTAATGGCCTCAATCTCATCTTGATTTAAATAAAAATTAGGCATCCGTGATTTATCTTCAGGAGCAATAATTTTATCTCGATCATATATTCTTGGGTTTGCTAATTTTTGATTCATCCAACTAAAATTGGTATGTTGAATATCATGGATATGACCAAAGTCAAATTTATTTAATGGTTTTGATCCAACAATTGATAATTCTGCACCTATCGGTTTTGCATCTTCATAACCTTCAATATTATGGCATGAGTAACATCCATAATAGCGAATGGATTTATCTGCAACATATTCAAGAATGGCATCTTCTTCTTTCATCTTTGAAAATGCGATTTCAGCATCAACATAATTAAAAGAGTTATTAAGCCAACTAAACGCAATTGATTCTAATTCATCATTGAAGTTTGCATCACTTAAAATAGGGGTATCTTGATTCTCAAATTCTTCATTCTTAAATGATAATAAATATGCCGTAATATCTTTGGCTTCCTGATCTGATAATCTTAAATCAGGCATTCTGGTTTTCTCCCAATAATTTTTTGGATTTTTAAGCCAGCCATACAGCCATTCAGCTGATAATTTAGAACCTAAGCCAATTAAATTAGGTCCTTGCTGATTTAGTAAATTGTGATTGGTTGCCTCTAAATCACTGTATCCATAATTAGATTGATAGAACTCATACTCATTTGTTTCGGGCGTATAAGCTACAGAGGTTTCATTTATCTGATGGCATCCCATGCAACCAACCGCACTAAAAAGTTTAGCGCCATTTTCAATATCACCTAAAAATTTATTATCATTATTTTCTTTATAATCTGCTTTATTTTTATATAGAAATTCTGTTATAGCATAAATCTCTGCCTCATTTCTTGCAACCATATCAGGTGAAGAATTATTATCTTGGTCAAAGAAATGGGGCATATGAGTATCATATCTAAAACTTTGAGGATTTCGAATCCACTTAAATGTCCATTCCTTATCAAATTTTTGATTAATTTTAGTTAAATCCGGACCCACTTCATACTCACTAGGCATGCTTTCAATTAAATGGCACGCATTACAACCTTTTTTATTAATTAGTGAAATACCCAACTGTAATTTATCTCCACCTTCTAAATATGGTTGCTCAGTATGACACTTATAACATCCTGCCTGACTATATTCTGATGGTAGCATTGGCTGCAGCCAATGATGCATAATATGCCAATTATGCTCATCTTCCCATTTTTTTTGTTCCTCTTTTGTATGAGGCATATGAACAGTAGATGTAAACCCTGTGCCTCTGCTTCTCCCTGAATGGCAACTTGTACAACCAAACTCATTAAATGGATGAGGCGATGAAGAAGCACCAATTAAATCTAAATTAGGATGAGCTGCATATGGCTGCGCATCATCTGAAAAATCAGAGTTCTCAATTCCCATATGACAACTTACACATCGGTCCACAATTGGAACCTTAGCAAAATTAACATCATATTTAACATCGCTAACAACTGTTTGTTGAACCTTTAATTTAGGATCTAAAAAATCAACAATTGGCAAATCTCTAAATACATCAGCAATCTGATTGCCTATAGTCATTCTATTACGATCCAATTTAGTAAGTTGGTTCTCTAATAAATCTAATCGCATCAACTCTGCGTCCCTTTTATCTTGGGCTAATTTTACTTCTTTACTTAAATCATCTAATTGGTTACTATAATCAAGAATAGCAATTTCAATATCTTCTTTCTTCTTTTTTAATATATTTTTTTCACTAACTAATTGATTGTAATCTAAGGTAGCCTGAGAATTTTCGCTATAATCATGGCTCGCCTTTTCTTTTTCTACTAAATATTTTGCAACATCAACCTCTACAATTTTAGCTTTAAATTCAATATTGATCTTTGCGTATTTATCTTCATAATATTTTATTGAATTATTTAAACCGTCAATTTTATTTTGTTGATATTCAAGTGACTCTTGCTTAGATGCTAAATCATTTTCAAGCTCAGTCTTAAGATTAGAAACTTCAGAATACAGGGCGTTATACTTTGTTTCTGTTTTATCTTTGAGCATAGAGTAGTACTCTTTTTGATAATACTTAAATTCATCATCATTATCATCAATAAACATCCAAATCATAGATATTGTCCATATAGATGCAGCAATCAAAAACCACTTATTAAGTAGTTTTATATCCCAATATCTTTCATCATTTTTATATTCCAATTAGATCCCCATCCAAATTCTAATTAAATATTAAAAAACCATTCAGGTATATAAACAATATATTTAAGATTAATTGTCCACCTTAAAAACATTTTAATAGGAAGCGATAACATGGTTAAGCCAAAAGTACATAAAAATGCATACCTTACTGGTCCATACGCTTTATACATATCCTTCAACCATGTCTTGCTCAAAATTAATGGTAACGCAAATAAATAACCAAATACTGCGAGGAAACCAAATGATTCCCTAAGTAAAATATTAGCAGTTGAACCTTCCGGTGTTTGTTGACCCAGCATATAAACCCAAATATACTCAGATAAATTAACATTATTTAATACGACTAATTTATGAGGGTCCCACCACTCAAAAGGTCCATAAAAATTCCAGTTTGGTCCTCTAAAAAAAGTTCCTATAACAATCAAATAAATCCATAGAGCAATCCATCCATACATAAAAATAAAAATACCAACTCTACGCTCTTTAAATGAATAATAACCATCACCTTTTTTATTGATGTCCATATATGGAATAGCTGAAGTACCAATAATAATAAATATTGGAAATAAAATACCCGCAATCCAAGGGTCAAAGTAAACAAGCATTTCCTGCAAACCTAAGAAATACCATGGTGCTTTTGAAGGATTGGGAGTAGCTGCTGCATTAGCAGGCTCCTCTAAAGGTGCTGCCAATACAATCGACCAAATAGTTAAAAAAGCCATAAAGATGAGCAAAGCAATAAATTCAATATATACTAAATCAGGCCATACCAATACCTTATCTTCTGGATCGTGATATTCCCTTGGTTTTTTGCCTTCTTCCAATCTTGCATCATTAATATATGCCTTTTTCATTGCATACCATAAAACAAATAGCATTGAATATATCATCAAAACAATTGGGAAATTATCAGGCTTATTTAAAATAATACTGAAATAAGGATCATTATAACCTAAATAGAAAAATATAGTAGTCAGTATAAATAAAACATAACCACCTTTATTAGTCCACATATGGTGCAAACCTAATTTCCTATGCACTTTATCAAACCAATCTGTTGGTGGAAAAATAAATGGAAAAAGAATAGTTAATAATGTGAACGATATTATAGGTTCAGAAACTATATTAACAAATTCTTTAAATGACTGTAATATAGAATTAGAATTTTGAGAAGATGGTCCCCCTCCTCCTCCTGCTATAAGAAATGAAAAATGAAATATAACTAAAAATAATTTATACATTTAATAGTATCAATCCATTTATAATGGACCTGATATTCCTCCATCTTTTCTTATTCTCCAAAAATGGACTGCCATAAAAATCATCGCTATGAAAGGTACTAAAATACAATGCAACACATAGAATCGTAACAACGTTGCCTCTCCAACAAATCTGCCACCTAATAAAGCAAATCTAACATCAGAAGATGCTGTAACTAAATTTAAATCTCCAATAGTAAGCAATGATGCTCCAGGACCTTCCGAACCAATAAAAGGGTGAGCCCTAGCCATATTAGTTCCTACTGTAATGGCCCAAATAGCTAATTGATCCCAAGGCAATAAGTATCCTGTAAAACTTAAAAACATAGTCAATGTCATTAATATTACCCCAACAGCCCAATTAAATTCCCTTGGTGGCTTATATGAGCCTGTCATAAATACTCTTAGCATATGTAGCCAAACTGTTAAAACCATAGCATGAGCTCCCCATCTATGAAGCTCTCTCATTATACCAAGTGGAGCCTGCTCACCTAAATCAATAATATCTGTAAATGCATACTCAACGGTCGGCCTATAATAAAACATAAGCATAATACCGGTAATAGTTAAAACTACAAAAAGAAAGAAAGATAATCCTCCCATACACCATGTATAACCTATTTTTACTGCATGACGTGGTAATCTTGCAGGGTGTAAATGAAGGAACACATTACCTAGCACAGCATACATTCGTTGCCTTCTTGTTCGAGGTACTCCTGAACGTATGATTGATTTATAAAATTGAGAATTTAAAAATTTTTGAAATAAAGATTGATTACTGTTCTCTGACATAATATTAAAATGAACTTAGACCTTTAAAATCGATTGAGGTCTACCCCATTCTCCTTTTTCATAATTAAATTTTTTATTTTTATCTACTATAATCTGTCCATCACTAGCTAAAAATATTCTAAATCGCTCTAATGGTCGTGGTGCAGGGCCTTCAAAATTAATACCACTGCTTCTAAAACCACTTCCATGACAAGGGCACTTGAATTTTTTCTCTGCTTCTAGCCAGTTAGGGGTACATCCCAAATGAGTACACACTGTAGATAGGGCATAGATACCATTTTTATCTCTAACAATCCATACATTATATTGTTTCTTAAAGCGAAGATCAACCTTGCCAATTTCAAAATCACTAGCATAACCTATCTTAAATTCTTGAGGAGGCTCAAAACTTACATTAGGGAAAAACATTCTTCCTAATGCCGTAAAAAATCCACCAAGGCCAGCTATAAATGCAACCCAACCCAAAGATAAAACAGATAGAAATTTTCCTCTTGAAATATCAGAACTTTGATTGTCCCCAACAGATGCTTTTGGAATAAATTTTTCTTTAGCCATTCTCTCTCTATAAAATATTTGTTTTATATCAACACTGAATTTAAACTTTTTTTAGACCTTAAGGCAATAAGAATTCTGATGAAATAATTATTTTATAATGATTATCAAAATCGGTTATATAGTTTTTTAGAAAAGTTTCGAATTTCAAGATTTGAATCATTTTCTGATAAATCATAGATAATACTATTAAATGGATATATTAGTTGTATATCATCAATTGAGAAAAGTATGTGTAAAATTTTCAATAATAAAAAATTAATTTGATTTTCATCCAGCTGCTGATACTGGGAATAATATGATCTATCCAATAAATTGGATATAATCTGATTAGTTACAGAATCAGTGTAGCCTAATTTTAAAAGTGCCATTGTCGCTTCCCAGCGTAACTCAGGCCCATCTGATTCATCCCAATTAGTAGGCCAACTATTAACTAAAGTCACTAAATCTTTAATAATAATTTTATTCCCTATATTACCCAGTGCTCCTGCTGCAGCTAATTTTTCCAAAAAAGAATTATCCTTAGATAAGAATGATTTCACTAAATCTGCAGATTGACTATACCTTAATTTTCCCAAGGCTTCAATTGCTTTAATTCGAAACGCCTCATCTTCAGATGAAAGTTCATCAATTAAATTAATGCCAAAAGTGGTATCCTTAGAGTTGCCCATAATCATAATGGTATGTAATCGTAAAGTGTTATCAATATTAAATTCTGATTTTGACATATTATGAATTCTAATAATTCTATTCCTATAAGATGCATCATACTTATCGGGATAATCAGTGAATAATTTATTTATGCGATAACTAGCATTTGCTTTATCTCTCATAGAGCCAGTTTCTAGCTTAATTAATAATTGATTAATATCTGAAGGCTCATCTGTTAGCACAGAAAATAAAAGGTAAAATAAAATTCCAAACACTACCATCATAAGAGGTATTAAAAAGAATGAATAAAATAAAGAATAGATCCTACTAGATTCAGCTTCTTGATTATTTACCATTTTTATCCTTCAAGAGTTTCATTTCTTTGGTTAAATGAGACACGATGCTTTTTAGTTTTCTAACCTCTTTTTGCAAAGCAAACACTTGGCTAACAAAAACTGAAAAAAATACAACTGACATAATTAATCCTATGGTGATTGAATTCATTTTTTTGCTTTTTTTAATAAATCTCTACCTAAAAGGACAGGAAAGAAAAATAATATACTTACAGCCACACATAGTATAATAATAATGGTCACTAAATTTGAATAAATCCATTCCATATCCATAATATCAAGCCTCTGCTAAACTATTGTTGTAATCTAAAAACCAATTCTCAAATTCTTGTTTAAATAAATGCATCAAATCTAAACTGTCCTTAACAATCAAGTATTGATCTCTAAATCCTTTTTTTAAATAGGTAGACATAACTTTTTCCTGTCTAGTAATATAAATTAATAAATTATGATATTGCTCATTATTCATTTTATAAATATCAGTATTAGAAAAAATTTTCACATCTAATACTATTTCTTGCACTAATCTTTTACCTAAATGATTTAACTTGTTTGAATAATAAAATAATTTTATTCCATTGCTTTCTGATTGATATTTAAAATAAAGTTTGGGATGAAAAATTTTATTTTTTTTCATTTTTTAAAATAATGTAGGTAGAGTTTTATAAAAATAATAAAATAAAAGGAGCGTACAAATTACCATGGCTACTCTTCTATCTTTAATGAATCCAATAATTTTATTCATGAGTAATTTCTTTGCCTAAACGATAAACAGAACTAAATTGTAAAGAATTAGAAATATCATTGTTAAATAAAGTGTATTCACCATGCAATTTATTATCTAAATAATTTTTGATTTCTTTTATTTTTCCAGATTGATAAAAACGAGTTAATTGACCATCGTCTCGAAAATCTTCATAAACTGTAAAGTCTTCAATATGATGATTGCCATGATGATCATACCAAATCCATATGCTACTTGGTCTGCCATAACTAAAATATCGTTCAATCATCAAATGGCCATCCCTATCAAAATAAGACCATACCGAGTGCTTATTACCATCCTTTAAGTACCCTTTAGTCTTAATTTTACCATTACCATAATATTCAATACTATCTTTTAAGCTTACACTACTTGAAACCCATTTAGAAGATAATTTAGAGTCATCAAAATTTCTAATCTCAATAATTTGATTGCTATTATTTAAAATGATTTCTTTCTTTTTTTGACCATTTTGATAAAAAATTAAGTTATTATCTTTGTGAGCAATATGAGAATAATCAGAGCCACAAGAATAAAAAAGAATAGCCAATAAGGATAAGGTTATATATCTTGTAAAAATAATCATGGTATAATTTATAATAATCAATCACACTTATACAATGAAGTGTTAAAAAAATATTATATTAAAAAAAGCCCTCAAATTATTGAAGGCTTTTTAATGCTCCGGTACCTGGACTCGAACCAGGGACACGTGGATTAACAGTCCACTGCTCTAACCAACTGAGCTATACCGGAAAAATATTTTTTTTTCGGGTAAGAAACTTATACAAAGTATATAATATAAAAAAGAATTTTTCTACTTATCTAAACAATCAAATTCAGGCTTTAATAAATCATAGGTATCATATAATCCTTGCATAATTACATTAGTTTGACCAACTATAGGCATAAAGTTTGAATCCCCAATCCATCTTGGAACAATATGAAAATGTAAATGATCTTTAATTCCGGCACCTGCTGCTTCTCCCACATTTAAACCAAAATTAATACCTTGATGATTTAATGTTTTTTTTAAAATAGAAATACATGTTTGAGTTAATTTGCTAATTTCAATAAAGGTTTCAGAATCTAAATCTGTCAAATCATTATATACCTCATATGGGGCAATCATAAGGTGGCCATTGTTGTAAGGATATAAATTCATCAAGACAAAAGATTTTTTAGCACGATATAATACTAAATTTTCTCTATCATTACTTGAATTGGCCTTTTCTGTAAAAATGTTTTCACCTTTTTTGGTGCTTTCAATATAACTCATCCTCCATGGAGACCATAAAAATTTTTTACTCATTTAATTCCTTTTCATGTTTTATATTTATTAAAATTTTTTCAATTTTTTGATCTATCTGAATATTATCAAGATTAAACCCTAATAAACTTAATCCTAAACTTCTAACTCTAGACTCAAAAGGATAATTATTATTGATAACAATAATAGATTTCTCTTTCACTAAACATGCCCCTCCTTTGAAATTGCCTTTACCCTGAATCACTTTAATCTGTAATTGCTCAGCTATTAAACATAACTCATGATATATTTTTTTAATACTCATAATCATTTGATTTCTAGAATCATATCTTTAATGTCCCAGTGCTTCCTAATCTCCAAAGTTTGAGGATAAATTTCAAATTTTGATGCTCTATGAAAAGGATTCCATAATCCTGAAAAATATTGAGTGGAGTCATAATCACCAAAAAATTCAAAGGCACTAAATTCATAAAAACCTGGCTGAATATTAATAAAAGAAAACTCATTCTTATTATATGTAGTAGCATAATAATTAATCTCTGATTCAGTATTCTGTGCTTTTATTATAATTGGCCATATTCCATTATAGATTATAGAGCCATAAACATTTCCACCTTCAATCTGATTATTAAAAAAATTATCAGGTTGATTTAATAGTGATAAGGTATCAGTATTGATATTATTATAGAGATCTGTAATATTGGTAATAAAAAATTGATTTATCGATTGATCCTGTGCTTGAAAATTTAAAGTAAATTGATTAATGAATTCATAATCTATGTTATATGACATTGAATCCTTAATATAAAAAATTTTTAAACCAGTTGAGTCAATTAAATCCTGAATAGGCTCACTTAAAACTAATTGAGCAATATTATTAGAAACACTAAAAGATTTAATGTCTGGATTAATAGTATCTACAATATTACTTAGATCAGTTAAGTAATTAACATCATATGACTCTAACCTATTCCTTAATTTTTTCTTGATTAATAATGAATCATCTGATTCAGAAATAATGAAAGGTTCTTTTTCACCATTGTTATACATAATATATCCAAAACTATTATTAATCTGATCAAACGATTGAATGGATAGTCGCCCTAAAGGTAAGTCTACCTTAATCGCTGTATAAATCGTATCATTAGTAATTAAATTAATCAATGAATCTGTAATCATCCCATATCTTCGCCTTCTAATATCATCTCCAATGTTTATCAATGAATCAGCGATAGCTGCAACGTAATAATTGCCCTGATTCAGATATTTAAATTCAAAGTAATTGCTATCATTAGATTGTGTTTTTTCAATTAAATTGTAACCTGAGTCATCTATTTTGTATAAACCTAATTCAAATAACTGATTATTGGCATTAACAATATGGCCATTAATTGTTTTATAAGATACCTCACTAGAATTAAAATAAAATAATTCAATTGGGGAAGACATTAAATTATTTTGATAATCTGAAATCTTTCTAGATAATTTTACTTTAATTATATTTGAATTATTCCATTCATCATTAGGAGTAATAATAATTTTTTTTCCCATAACTCTATAGGAAAATGCTGTTTTAGGAAAAATTTCTATTGCATTAACAACACTAATGGGATTAATTGATTCATCAAAAAAAATAACTATTTTTTCTTCTTCAGATAATAATGATTGCTTATTTGGCGAAACATTCAAAATGATGGGACCTGTAGAATCAATTGGCCCTCCACTTGGAGCGCTTTGAGAGGCACAACTTAAAAAAAGATATAGAAATGAAAATAAATAATATTTCATAATTCAATAATAAAGCTGTTTAATATTAAAAAAAATAAATTTGTTACTTTTTTATTATTATTTTCATAATTATATTTTTAGCAGAGCTATGAGAAATTTATCTAATCAATTTTTAGTTTCAATGCCTCAAATTAGTGACCCTATTTTCAGGGAAACTATAATATATATTTGTAGCCATGATAAGAATGGTGCTATGGGACTAATCATCAATAAATCAATTTCTGAATTAAATTTAAATCAAGAAACAACTGATATATTAAAGCAAACTAAGCTATATACTATGGAGCCTACCCCAAATGTTTATTTTGGAGGACCTGTAGACTTAAATATGGGTATTATATTGCATCCACTTGATTATTCAACAAAAAAAACAATTAAAATATCAAATAAAATAGGTGTAACCTCTGATTCTAAAATATTATCTGATATCATTAAAGGATTAGGTCCTAGTATGTTTAGGTTTTCAATTGGCTATACCGGTTGGGATAGCGGGCAATTAGAAGAAGAATTTGAAAGTGGAGACTGGTTAGCTATGCCAAGTAATTCTGATATTATTTTTGATATGCCTGATGAACAAAAGTGGGAATACATCAATAATAAATTAGGTATTCAAATATCTAATTTATCTGGAAATAGTGGCTTTGCTTAAATTAATATTATAGGGTTAAAGAGAAAGAATTTAACAATATTCCAGGACACTCTGTCCCACCAAATGATCTTCCAGAATATGTGCCAGTATCAGGAATGAATTGAGAACTTTTAGTCACTGACTCTAAATTATCTCCAAATATATTATAGATTGTATCATCAAATCTCATATTTTCAATAGGAGCAACTATTTCTCCATTCTCAACCCAAAAACATGCATATCTAGTCATACCAGTAATTCTTCCACCAACATTATCGCTCCAATTTAGATAATGTAGGTTATTTAGAAATACTCCTTGATCTATTTTCTCAGGTATATCATTTTCACTTAAATCACCTGTGGCCATTACTGGAGAACGGAGTCCTTCCCAGCTACCAGCAAAATTAGATTCTATTTTATATTCCTGAGCAGTTCTTGAATTAATGAGTGTGTTCTTTAATACACCATCATTTATAAGTGGGAGATTTTTTACTGCAAGCTCGCCCTCATCATTAAACATAGGAGTTAATCCAGTACTAAAATCTTCATTGAGCGTAAAGCATGGCGATAATTTAACATTATCATTTTTCATTTTTAAAAATGCACTCTGGCCCCTTCTGATTGAACCTTCACTTAATCCATTCCAAGAAAACATTCCAAGTAAATCAGATACACCAGCTGGAGCAATATAAGTTCTGTAATCTCCTGGATCTAATTGAATAGATTTTTTTTCTAACATTTGTAATTGCTTTATTGAATTTTCCATAAATACATTATATTGATCTAAGTTAAACATAGTTCCAGCAAATGTATCTTTTACCATTTTCTCAGATTCTGTGATTAAAGAATAGTCAAATGAAAACGAATCAGTGGAAAACCAATGAAATAAACCCTTTGAATTTGCATAACCAATAAAAATATTACCTGATGCCCAAATGCCAGCCAAATCAACATTTTGTATTACTGGTGATAAAGAATCAACTACTTTATCAATTGATAATAATGTGCCTGTTTGAATTTGAGAACTAGATTCTCCTTCTTTAGGGAAAACAATAAATGGATCTTCAGGTAAAAAGACTATATCATTTCTTAATTTTTCAAGATGTGTTAATGATATTGATAAATCATTTGATAAATTTTTTGTTAATGAAAAAGAAATTGAACAAGTTTTTTGATTAGAAATTAATGTCATTGATAAGCTAGCATCAGAAACGAAACCATTTTGCCTTACTTTGCTTTGATTAAATCTTGTGAAATGACTATCCTCTCCCCAAAAATTTAACATTAAATGCTCATCTTTTTTTGTGTTGATTAATATTTTTTCAGATAAATCTTTAAAAAATTGTTCCATAATTTATCTATGCTCCTCCAAATACTTCTATATTTCCAAATAAACATGCAGGAGAGGCATGACCAACTCTGACTGATTGATTTGGTTCGCCCTTACCACAATTTGGTGTTCCAAAAACTTGAAAAGTTGAACTGTCTCCAACTTTTATTAAATTATTCCAAAAAGGTGTAGTAACACCTCTATAATTAGGATTTTTAATTGTTTTAGTTAATTTGCCATTCTCAATTAACTTGCCATATTCACATCCAAACTGAAATTTATTTCTATAATCATCAATTGACCAAGATCGATTTGATTCCATGTATACGCCCTTTTCAACTGAAGAAATAATATCATCAAAGGTAGAGTCTCCTGGCTCTAAATTAAGGTTAGCCATCCTATCAATAGGGGGCCTGTTCCATGAGCACGCTCTAAAATTTGCTACTCCTTTAATTCCAGATCGCTCTTCACTCTCGGTACCACCTAAACCTCGTAATAAAATACCATCCTTAATGATATACTCTTTTTCAGCTTTTCTCCCACTATCATCAAAACCATAGGAAGCTAACTCTTTTTTAATAGTTGGATCAAAAGTAATATTCATAATGTCTGAACCATATTTTAAATTTCCAAAATCTTCTTCTCTCACAAAGCTCCAACCCGCATAATTTCTTTCATCACCCAAAATTCTATCGACTTCAAGCGGGTGGCCAATACTCTCATGTATCTGAAGCAGCATCTGATCAGGTGCCAATACTAAATTGGTTGTTTCTGTAGGACATTCTTCAGCATACAAAAGCTCTACTGCTTGTTCACCAATTCTTTGACACATGCTAGTTAATTCAGCTTCATTAAAGACCTCGTATCCAGATTGAAACATTCTACCTCTTCCATTATCAGTTCTTCTCTGAGTGATTCCTTGATCCTGAGAAACAGCATCAAACGAACTGCCAATGATTAGAAAATCCTGTTCAATATCTGCTCCATCTGAGCTTAAATACTGATAATTAGTCTCCGTGATTCTTGCCATTGCACTGGCACTAACAATTTTATCTGAAACCTTTAATGATTCATAAGATTTAAATAAAATATCATTAATCTCTTTTAAAGGTAATTCAGTTTTTTTTCTATCTGATTTATAATGACCTATATTGCTTGGTCTAACATTTTTTGAAAAATTATATAGAGGGTTTTTTGATGAAGATTCTGCAATTATAATCGCTTTATCTATAGCATCTTGAATACTTTGAATTGACATATCACTAGATGCAGCATAAGCAAATTGGCCATTTTTTAAAACTTCTACCATAATACCATTTGAAATACCAGTAGAATTAGCCTGGGGATTCCCATCTCTAATCATTCGATATGTATTTGACTCATATACTTTGCGAACGCCAAACCACTCTGCATTAACTTTTAAATTTTTAATAATTGATTTTAAATTTGTGTTATCCATAGCGCTTAATTTAATAAAAATTACAATTCAATTCTAAAAATTATTTTTAATAAATCTCTGAAATAACAATAAAAATTTATAAATTTGCTGCATCAAAATTCATTGTGGGGTAATATGAAGTATATTCAACTATTATTACTTTTATTATTTTTTGTTGGTTGTAATAATGAAAATAATAAAAAAGTATATAAAACATTTGATAAAATTGAAATTTCAGAGTCAAAAAATACTTTTGAAAACGTATCTGCTTTTGAAGGTGGAGAAGGTTTTGAAGATATAGCCGAAATTTATGGTTGGGAAACAAATAATAATGTCATTAGTAATGGAGATCCAAATGCAATTAAGGGAGACTCTATTACAATTCTTGGAGGCTCTGTTTTTCCTCCAACACTAAGGGGTTTTGGCAAAGAAACAAGAAGTCAACTTTTATCACTTATAGAACAAACAACTTATGAATCCTTATTAATTTATAATCCTGAAACAGATAAATATGAACCTGAACTTGCTACTCATTGGAAAATTGGTACAGATTCAATGACATTTTTCTTTAGAATCGACCCAAGAGCCAGATGGGCAGATGGAAGAGAAGTAACCAGTGAAGATGTAGTCGCCTCATATAAAATTTGGACGGATGAAGGGCACGGAGATGCTAATACCTATACATATTGGCGAGAGCAATATGAGCCCCCACAAGCAATCAGTAAATATATAGTGAGTATAAAATCAGCTAAACTAGATTGGCGTACCTTTGGGGGTATCGCTGAGTCTGCAATTTATCCTTCTTATTATTTAAATAAAATTGATGGCGCAGCCTATCTTGAAAAATATCAATTTGAAATGATGCCAGGTACTGGACCCTACGAAATTGATGATACCCAAACCACTCAAGAAGATAACGGAATTATTGTCATGAGAAGAAATGAGAATTACTGGGCTAAGGATCATAAACGAAACATTGGATTAAATAACTTTGATTATCTTCGATTTCTATTTATAAATGAGGAAAATCAACAAGTAGAAAGGTTTTTCAATGGTGATTATGATATATTTGGAGTGGGTCGCTCACAATGGTGGATGCAAAGATTTATTGCTGAGGAATATGATGAAATTAAAAGAGGGCTAATACAAAGAAGAAAAACAATCACACATTTGGCGGAAGGAGTTGGAGGAATCGCGTTCAATTCAAAAGCATGGCCATTTGATGATATTAAAGTACGTGAGGCATTCTGTCATTTATGGAATGTTGAAGAATTAAATCAAACATTATTTTTTAATCAATATTATAGAAAAAATTCATGGTTCCCATTTAGTAAATATGAGCATCCTGATAATCCATCACAAGATTACAACCCTGATTTAGCACTTGAATTACTGAAAAGTGCTGGATGGAAAAAAGAAAACGGAAATAAATGGTTATCAAAAGATGGAAAAGAATTTGAAATCGATATGTATGTTACACAGGGAAGTGATAGATATCTGAATCCTTTTGTAGCAGATCTTGAAGAGGTAGGTGTTAAATTAAATTTAGTTGTCATTCAAAATCCATTTGATAAATTTATTGATAAGACATACACTCTTCATCAGGGTGGTTGGACTGGATCTAGCACTCCATCACCTGAAGGAATGCTACACTCAAAATATGCTGATAAAATTGATGTGACCAATGCTACTAGTATGTCTAATCCAGCCATTGATTCACTAATTGAGTTATATAATAAGAATTGGAATGTTGAAGAAAGAATTCCAATTCTTCAAAAAATTGATAGTATTGCTACCAGGGAGTATCACTGGGCCTTTGGCTGGGCTGGTTTATATGGCAGAAGAGGTTTGAATTGGAATCGATTTGGTATCCCTGAACATGGACTTGGTTATGGATATGGTGTCTACAAAAAATATTGGGGTGCATGGGGATCTCCATTATTACTTTGGTGGTCAGATCCAGAAAAGAAAAAACTACTTGAGGAAGCTAAAAAAGATAACTTAAAAAGTCTCCCTATTGAAGAAGAACTTATTGATTACTGGAATGTTTTAAGTAAATAATTTTATGTTTGAATATATTATAAGAAGATTATTACTTATGATTCCTACTTTTCTAGGAACAACTCTGCTTGTTTTCACTGTTCTGCAACTTGCACCTGATGGACCTTTTGAAAGAGCTGTTAAACAATTAAAAGCTGGCCAAGCTGGTGGCGGTGAAGGTGGTAGTGGCATCGGTGGTGGAAATAGTTCTAGCAAGAGCAATGAACTTACACCTGAATTGCTTGAAGAAATGAGAATACAATACGGACTTGATAAGCCAATTTTAGTTAGATATTTAATTTGGTTAGGGGTATATCCAAAGGAAATTAATACAAAAACACTAGCATTTGGAGAAGAATTCCGTGAAACTATTCAATCAATTGAAATTAATCAATTTAAAGAATTTTTACTGCAACGATATATTAGGGTAGAAGAAAATAATGGCGAAATAACTATTATAGAAACAGGGGCAGGTTTAGAATTTGAATTACCAAGTTTAGAAAAATTACAATCCAATTATAATATTGACAATAATAAAAAAGAATTAATCGAATTTTATAGAAATCATTATGAAGAATTACCAAATAAATCTGAATATATTAAAACATGGTATCACTCAGATTGGGAAATAAAAGAAATAAATGAAGAAAAGCAAGAGGTAGTCATTACTAAAAAAGCATTTAGAGGAATAGTTAATGGATTTCTGGGATACTCTGAAATGCGAGGGAAAAATGTGTCAACCCTCATTGGAGAAAGATTGCATATATCGATAATATTTGGTCTATCTGGTTTCTTGTTATCCTATCTAATATGCATACCATTAGGAATAGCAAAAGCAATTAGGCATGGCTCAAGATTTGATATTTTATCAAGTGCTGTAGTTTTTATTGGTTACTCAATTCCTGGTTATGCTCTTGGTGTGCTACTCCTATCAATGTGGGGAGGTGATCTTTTCCCTTTATATGGTTGGAGATCAACAGCCGATGTATGGAATAATCTAACATTTTTTGAAAAAATAGCAGATCAAGTATGGCATGCATTTCTACCAATTCTATGCTATGTGGTAGGCTCTTTTGCAACCTTAACAGTCTTAATGAAAAATTCTTTGATGGAAAACTTAAGTCAAGACTATGTCCGAACAGCATTTGCAAAAGGTCTATCAGAAAAAAGAGTGATATTTTATCATGCAGTTAGAAACTCATTGATTCCACTAGCTACAGGTATAGGGTCACTGATTGGTTTGTTCCTTGCTGGATCTTATTTGATTGAAATGGTTTTTGGTATTGATGGATTTGGTATGTTAGGATTACAGGCTCTTCTAGATAGAGATTATAATATTATTATGGGCACTCTTGTTATTGGTACAACTATTAGACTATTTGGAAATTTGATATCAGATATTTCATATGCAATTATTGATCCTAGGATAAGGTTTAAATAAATGAGCAATATAAAATCAGATTCAATCTTAAGAAAGAGAATTAGAAGATTCAAATCAATCAAGCGAGGATATTATTCTCTTATTATTTTAATGAGCCTGTATTTAATTTCTCTTTTAGCTCCTTTTTTAATTAATAAAACAGCGTTAATGGTATGCTATGCAAATAATCAATATGATCAAGGGGAAACATTTACTGATTTAAATGGCAACAAAATGTGGGATGAAAACGAAATATTTCAAGATCAACATCAATACTACTTTCCTATTTTTGGAAAATATTATGAAGCTAATTTTTTTGGTCAAGATTCAGTAATGGGTAAGAAAAAATTTGGATCTCCTCATTATAGGATACTGAAAGAAAATTTTAATAAAGAAGATAATGGTAACTATGTTATTATGCCATTTTATCCATTTGATCCTTTTGAAGATGCAATATCAGAAAGAGATGAATTATATGAAGATAGAAATAATAATGGACAATGGGATGAAGGTGAAATATTTATAGATGAAAATGGTGATGAAAAACGTAATGATTATGGGCCCGTTACATTTCCAAATGCAATTAACTTATTAGGTACAGATAATCAGGGAAGAGATGTATTTGCAAGATTAATTTATGGGTTAAAAGTATCACTAACATTTGCACTAGTTGTAACCATATTTTCATATTCTATAGGCATTATAGTAGGTGGTACGTTAGGTTATTTCGGTGGAAAAGTAGATTTATTTGGTTTAAGATTAATTGAGATTTTTTCGGCTATGCCATTTCTATTTTTAATGATGATTCTAGGGCAAATATTTAAACCAAGTATTATGCTATTAGCTTTTATGTATATGTTCATAACTGGTTGGATAGGAATTAGTTGGTATGTAAGAGGTGAGTTTTACAGAGAAAAAGCAAAAGATTATGTGTCTGCTGCTGTATCAATGGGACAATCAACGTGGAAAATTATTATTAAACATATTCTACCAAATGCACTAACCCCCATTATTACATTTGCACCATTTGCTGTGATTGGTTATATATCGGCTCTAGTATCCCTTGATTTCCTAGGTTTTGGTCTACAACCACCTACACCAAGTTGGGGTGAATTATTAGTTCAAGGTAAGGCAAATCTGCAGTATTGGCATTTAATTATTGTTCCTTTATCTGCGATTGGAGTAACACTATTTTTAATTACATTCATAGGCGAAGCAATTAGAGAAGCTTTTGATCCTAAAGTATTCTCAAGATTAAGATAAAAAATGAGTAAAGAAAAAATAATTGAAATAAAAAATCTGAAAACTTACTTCTATACTGAAGGTGGTACGGCTAAAGCTGTGGATAATGTGTCATTTGATGTTTATAAAGGAGAGGTGCTTGGAATAGTTGGAGAATCAGGTTCAGGGAAATCAGTAACTTCTCTATCTATTAATAGATTGATTCCAAATCCACCGGGAGAAATAGTAAGTGGAGAAATTTTATATAAAGGTATAAATTTATTGGATTTATCATATGAGGAAATGAGAAATTATAGGGGTAAAGATATTTCTATGATATTTCAAGAACCTATGACATCATTGAATCCTGTATTAAAAATTAAGATTCAAATGAATGAGGTTCTTATTAAACATCAAAATCTAAGTGATGAGGAAGCAACACAAAGAAGTATTGAAATGTTAGAAGCTGTTGGTATCCCTGACCCTGAAACAAGAATTAATGAGTATCCTCATCAATTCTCAGGTGGTATGAGGCAAAGAGTTATGATTGCAATGGCTCTATTATGTAACCCATCCATTTTAATTGCAGATGAACCAACCACCGCACTAGATGTAACTATACAGGCGCAGATTTTAGATTTGATGATGTCACTTAAAGAAAAGAGAGAGGATGCAGCTATACTATTAATCACTCATGATTTAGCTGTAGTGGCTGAAACCTGTGATAGAGTGATAGTAATGTATGGTGGGAAAGTACAAGAAATTGCTCCAATTGATGAGTTGTTTAGTAATCCACTTCATCCATACACAAAAGCATTAATGAACTCTATACCAAGAATGGATTTAAAAGAAAAAAGATTAAAAGCTTTAAAAGGAATGGTCCCATCACTGCTTGAAATGGGAGATGGTTGTAAATTGTGTTCTAGATTTGATCCTGAAGACTGTGCATGTGGCGGTACAGGACAAGAACCAAAATTATATGAATATTCTCCAAATCATTTTGTAAGGTGTAATCCAGATATTTTTAAATAAATGAAGAAAAAAGAAGAAATATTAAAATTAAATAATTTGAATGTGGAGTTTCCATTATTTGGGGGAATTTTTCAAAGAGAAGTCAGTCAAGTTCATGCAGTAAAAAATGTAAGTTTATCTGTTAAAAAAGGTGAGACTATTGGAATAGTCGGAGAATCAGGTTCAGGAAAATCTACTCTAGGAAAAGCTATTTTAAATGTACTGAAATTAACTGCTCCAGATGTGCGAGTCTATGGAGATATTATGTACAAACATAAAGGTGAGTTTATCAATATTTTAACACAAGATAGAGAAACCACACTGCAATTAAGACCTAATATTCAAATGATTTTTCAGGATCCTTATTCTTCGTTAAATCCAAGAATGATTGTTAAAGATATCATACAAGAGCCATTAGATATTCACACAAAATTATCTCAAAAAGAAAAAGAAGATAAAGTGTATTGGCTTCTGAATAAGGTGGGATTATCAAAAGAGCAGGCGACAAGATATCCTCATGAATTTTCAGGTGGACAAAGACAACGAATCGGAATAGCTCGCTCTTTAGCAACGGAACCAAAAATCATTATAGCAGATGAACCCGTATCAGCATTAGATGTTTCAATTCAGGCTCAAGTAATTAATTTAATGATGGATTTACAAGAAGAATTTGACCTTACGATATTGTTTATTGCTCATGATTTATCAGTAGTGAAGCATATTTCAACTGAAGTCGCAGTAATGTATTTAGGAGAATTAGTTGAATATAATGCAACGAAAGAAATATTTAATAATCCTCAACATGATTACACAAAAAAATTGCTCACTGCAATTCCAGAACCTAATCCTAAAGGTAGAGAAAAAAGGAAAAAAGAGAGACTTCGTAATAATAAATAAGTCTCAAATTAGTCTCTAAATAATAATATATGTGTCCTTGATTTTATTAGTAATAGATTGAATGTTTTCTTTATAATTAGAAAATAATCGACATATTATATCACCTTGCTGTATTTGGTCATTATTTTTTTTGAAAAATTTGATTCCTGCATTGTTATCTATGTTACCATTTGAAATTGTTAAAAAATTAATAATATTTCCAATTTTTTTAGTATCTATATATTTCATAGATCCTGTAATCTCAGATTTAATATCTATACTATACTTATAATTAAAATTTATTTTTTTATACTCTCCACCATGCTCAGCAATCATCTTACACAATATTTCAAAGGCACTGCCATTATTTATCACTTCTATCATTCTTTGTTTAGGATTATCCTGTCCAGCCATAGTCAGCGCTAGTTCGCCTAAATGAAATACAACATCCATTAAATCGGCTGGGCCATTACCCATTAAACATTGTATAGATTCATGAATTTCACATAGTAATCCCGCATAATTACCAAGGGGCTGACTCATATCAGTCATTGTGTAATTGACATTTACATTGAATTCTTGCCCAATCAAAGATAATAAACTTCCTAATTGATTTGCTTCTTTTGAGTCTGGAATAAATGCTCCATTACCTATTTTAATATCTAGAACCAAACCCTGAATACCCTCAGCAATTTTTTTACTCATTATGCTCCCGCAAATAAGTGGAAATGAAGCAACTGTATTTGTCTCTCCACGTAGCTGATAAATTTTACGATCAGCAGGACATATTTCATCTGTTTGCCCTATAATTGAAATGCCTACATTATTCACGATTTTTTTAAAGCGTTCAATTTCCAATAAGCCATTATAGCCAGGAATTGATTCAAGCTTATCTAAAGTACCGCCTGTATGGCCTAAATGTCTGCCTACAATCATAGGAACATAACATCCACAAGCAACCAATATTGGACCCAATATAATAGATACTTTATCTCCAATTCCTCCTGTTGAATGTTTATCTACTATATATCCATTAAGATTATTAAATGCAATTTTTTTTCCTGAATTAATAATTGATGATGTGTAAGCTATAGTTTCATCAATATTCATTCCATGATTAAAGATTGCTTTTAGCCACTGAGTCATTACCTCATCAGAAATATGATTGTTCAAATATGAATTAACAATATAATCAATATCAGAAGAAATATGATTTTTAAGATTTAATTTATCTTTAATTAAAGATTGAATATTTTGCATGTCTAATTAACCAAATGGATGGGGTAATAAATCTTTAATGCTATGTGTTTCATAATTTGCATCTTTACCATTTGAAATATAAATAGGGATATCACCCAAATATTCATAAATAATCTGACGACATGGGCCGCATGGTTTAGCTGATAATTTTGATACAATAGCTATAGCCTTAAAATCAGTGACGCCCTGAGCAATAGCAGAATATATAGCTACACGTTCAGCGCACATGGTACTAGGATAAGCAGCAGATTCAATATTGCAACCAAAAAAAACTTTATCATTATTAGATAATAAGGCACACCCAACATAGAATTTACTATACTGAGCCTGAGCATTATTTTGTGCATCTACGGCACATTTAATTAAATCTTTTGCTAACATAATTATATAATAATAATCTAAAACTTATTTTACTATCTTTAATTGACGCAACTGTTTTGCTGTTTCTATGATAGTACTTTCAATATTCCTAGGCTTCCAATTTAAAATGTTATACGCATTGTTTGAATGTAAAGTGTACTTCTTCCCTAATCTATCTAAAGCTAATTTTGCCTCTTTATCAAATAGCGCAAATATTTTAATAAATATATTTGGCACAACATATCTAGGTGCCTTTGAAAATCCATTCTCTCTTAAAATATTAGCTACTTTTGAATACCACATAGTATGTGAAGATAATAAAAATCTTTTGCCTGGTGCATTTTTATTTAAC
>CEOQ01023854.1_pt1 | contig 22965 bp, 39 predicted proteins | sample 361351 | NCBI WGS metagenome assembly CEOQ01 (sample SAMEA2619907, study PRJEB7988) | marine metagenome | biome: marine biome (ENVO:00000447); feature: deep chlorophyll maximum layer (ENVO:xxxxxxxx); material: "saline water (ENVO:00002010), including plankton (ENVO:xxxxxxxx)" | depth 60 m | reverse complement strand
AAATTGTCTTTTGAATGAAGACTGCTTTAATTCTCTACGAATTACTTTAGCACCCTCAGCATCAAAAGAACTATGTTTATCTCCAGAGATAGTTAAGATACCTTCTTCAACATCAACACTTAATTGTTTCTTGTCGAGTCCTGGAATCTCAGCTACAACTCCAACTTTGTCATCGTATTCATATACATTGACTTTTGGATAAGCCGTGCCAGAGTATGGATTTACTCCAACTGATTTTGTTATATCTGGAAATTGTGTTGACACGATTTGGTCAAACATTTTATCAAACGGGGTTAAAAAATCTTCCCTATCGATTACAGGGAAGCCACCTTTGTGAAAAGTAACTTTAGTCATTTTATTTCTCCTTTGTTAACTTGTTAGTCTAACTGAATATTGATTCACATTGACATCAATATCCATCTCTTCATATCGACCTCATTCGAGCGTCGAATCCTTTATTCAATAATAAATATATACTTATTGCCGAAAAATCAAATTTTTTTCAATAATTTTTTTGGTATCCAAACTATCTTACCCATATCATCCGTTCCTTTAACCTTCTCATCATGTTGTTTTGATTCAAACAATTGTTCATCACATTTGATGATTGTATCCTTATGTATCATCCCTTCAATAGTAGGATAATCGAATAATACCTTAGCCTTCACTGCTGGTATCTAACGGGTAGTAAAGTTGAAACTTAGCAGTTAATATTTCTGGGTCTTGAACACCAACCATCGTTTCTACCACACTATCATTTTTTAAAATTTTAATTGTAGGTACTGAACGAACATGATGACTTTCTGCCAGAATAGGGTCTTCATCCACATCTTCAAAATAGATTGGATAACCTGCCTGTTCCAAACTTTCCATTAATGGTTTATAGGCTTTACAAGGCCCACACCACTTGGCACTAAAATATATGATTTTTACATCATCCATTATTTACTCCATGTCATTTGTTTATAACTCATTGTAGTTGTTTCCGTTGCATAGGGAACAACAATTTTATATTGCATCTGGTCCTTCTTCGGACGGTTTGTCAACAAAATCTTTTTCTTTCTCGATTTTCTCATTTTTTATTTCCTTAGCTGCTTCAGCTTTGAAATCTTTTTTAGTTCCACCATGATAATCATAAGCATGACCTTCTTCAATTAGAATATCATTTACACTTACCCAACCATCATGTGATAAATCAATTTTACTATCAGGATTAGAAATACACTCAGTAATATGTTCACCAACAAAATCAGGTGATACAAATACCTCACCAAGAACTCTACCAAACTTACCTGTTCCATGTGAGATTATTTTAAAACTTCCACCCTCTAATAATTCTTTATTACGAGCTTTGGCTAATAAACCTTTTGCCTTTTCTTCTAAATCTCTTGTTCTTGATTCCCAGGTATCAATACCCATGTATCTAACTCTTTTTTTAATTTTTAAATCAAATCCTAAATCGATATAACAATCGATAGTATCTCCATCTAAAACTCTTACTAACTCTGCCTCGTATTCACGAGTATCAAGTTTTTTTGCCATCTTATTTCTCCTGTTATTTATGTAACCAAGAGAAATAAAATTTCTCTAAATTCTTAACAACCCAACTTGGTTTGCTATATTTTTAGTTTTATCTAAAATTTTCGAATACTTAATTTCTTCTACACACTTTAATATGGATTGTATCTCACTTAACTTTAAATCACTCTGATAAAAGTTCTCTTTATATAAATATGTAGTTTGTTGTTTTGCCAACATATTTTCCAAGATATTTATCACTTCTTTAAAATTAATCCAAGATGAATAATCCCCATTTAATTTTGGTGCATGAGATGCAAGGACAAGATAATTTGAATATTCTAATTCCATTAATTTAACTTAGCCGGTCGCCTTAATTCTATCCCACCGCCTTGTGGTCTTTTAGTTATTGTTTTTCCACCATCTGGACTTTCATAAATCCACTTTCTATCTTCTGGCCAGATTTCTAATTGTTCACCAATTAATACATCATCGAGCACAGGTGGTAATTCTTTTGCTTCCCATTCATCAACACTATCAGTATCAGAAAGTTCAGAAATTAATACGGCAGATATTTCAGTTGCCAACATATCTCTGGCACTTTCAGATGCCAAGTTTGGTTGATTATCACTATGTCTATTTAAAACTTTTTTAATAATCTCTTTCATTAATACTCCATCATTACAATTATAAGTATCAAGTTCACTTTCCTTATTACAATATTTTTTAGGTGGGACGGAAAAGAAAGGAAATAAAAAACCATCCCACCCAAGACTTCTTAATTAGAAGTCTGAATCATCTGAATTTTCTTCATCCTCATTGAACAAGTCTTCAGAAGAACCATCAGAAACATACTTTTGAACAAGCTGTTTCACAAAAGTTCTTTCACTATCCATCCCACCATCATCAGCGAATTGTGGATAGATACTTACTTCAGAAGCCTCATCAATTCCGAAACCATCATAAATCAAACCAGCCATCTCAACAGAAGTTCTGGTAGAAACACCAGTCGTAACTTTACCTGAATCAGATTTTGATTCCATTCTCGTAGTGTGAGCAATCTCAGAAACAGCCTTCAACAACTCAGGGTCTACATGGGGAAACATATAAGTTAGTAATCCGAACTCTTCTTCATCAGTCAGAACATCCATCTCAACGATAGTGAATCTATCCATAAGAGCCTTATCCATAACTCTGGTAGAAGTGTATTCATTACCAATGTTAGCGGTAGCCACAAAAGTAACTCCCTCAGCAACTGGAATTGTTTCCTGTCCTGAAGCCTCATCCAACCTAAGATATCTCTGTCCATTATCTAAAACGGTCATCAAAATATTCCAAGCATCTGGGTGAGCCCTTGATAACTCATCAAGAAGAATCACAGCGTTTGGTGTTTGAATAGCCTTTACAAAAAGTGATTCTGAAAAGTAAGTTCCTTTCTTCTTATCGAAGTGAACATTACCAATCAGAGTGGCTCTTGGGTCTTGAGTAGAACCCATATTAAAATAGAAGTCAGGTCTATCTAAGGCGTTAACCAAAGATTTAGCAGCCATGGTTTTACCACAACCAGCAGGACCAGTCATTAAAATGTTCTTACCACGAACGGCAGAACGAATTAAGTATTTCCATTTCAATTCCTTCATCACCAAACCTTTAGGTTTTAGTGAATAAGAACCATGAATGAAATTTAAAATTTCACCATGTTCCTCAGGAACTTCTACGGAAGATACATCAAATACAGGAGCCGAAGAAGCTTCGAATTCACTCATCGGAACAGCCCACCAATATTTACCACCAGATTTATTAATCCTACGCTCAAGAGCCATTCCATTATTGAAGGCTTTTTTACGAGCACCAGTAGTAATATCGGATGTCCATTTCTTACCATCGGCATCCCAAGCATTGTATCGGTTTCCCGATTTCTCAATGCGAACTATTACTGAATTATTATCCATATTTTTTATTTCCTTTTCTTTTGTTAATTTTTCACTCATTATTTATACCTAAATATACAACATAAATACTATACAAGTCAAGTCTTTTTTTCACTTTTTTTAAATTAATTTTTCCACCAATGTAACTTACCATTAGCATCTTGAAATGTTCCCCAACCACATTTTTTCCAAATACATTTCCACTCCATATGAAACATTGAATCTTTCCATAATTTCATATTCCAGCCACAATTACACATTGGATTATATTTATTTATTAGAGTATTATATAACCATTTCATAATTTATTTTTCCAAGAACTTATCATTCATTGTTTTTGAGATTTGAACAACCGAACTCAAGTCAATCATCTCAGCATCTTTACCATACATTCTTTTGAAATCTTTCACACTATCTTCTCTACCATAACTTGAATCACTAACAAAGTAAGAAAGAACTTTAACACCCATCTTTCTAAACTCATCAACTTGTCTCTTAGTGTGATTAACAGCATCTTGATGATAGTAATTAATTGAACTATTACTGAACATTGGCATCCCATCAGAAATATTCAAGAAATACGAATCACGAGTATTTGTAGTAGGAAGAATATCTTTCATAATAGCCTCGAAACATAATCCCTCAGGTGTAGTTCCACCAGGATAAATGTTAGGAAACATTTTCTTTACTTTTGAAAACTTATCAACTCTTGAATCATAAGCCACTAAAATAAGTGGTGAACAAGAATTTCCTCTTCCGTATCTATTAGTATCATGAGTACTTCTGAAACTAACCATCACATCTAAACCTTGAATCATATCGATAGCCTTGATAAGAGCAATAGTAGTAATCATTGTTTGATTCCACTTATCTCCACCCATCGAACCAGAAGCATCAACCGAGATATGTAAGAAAGCATCTGAATACTTATCAACGAAAGTGGTTGAGAAAACTCTCTCGTTTCCAAAACCTAACTCAGCGATTAATCTTTTATCAATCTTTCCACTATCTAATCTGTTCCATTTTAAATCTCTTGATTCTCCACGAACTTGAAGTTTTCTACCTAACTTAGTTCCAAGTGAAACACCTTTAGCAACAACACTTTCATCAGTTCTGTAATAGTGTGATTGACCACGAATAACACTTGGGAATAATGATTCATCAATCATAGTTTGAGTAAGTTTCTTAACATAAATAACATCAACACCTTTACCAGGAAGATACTCACCAGTTCTGTAATCATATTCATCAGAACCAATACCTTCACCAGCGGTAACTTTCTCAACACCAGCCTCTTCCATAGTCTTTACAATGGCCGAATCTTTCTTGGTTAACTTACCAACTTTTTTGGTATCACCATTATTAAAATCTTTTTGTTTCTCAATAGCGTTCATCAATTGTTTTCTTTGTCTATCAGATAATTGAATTGGTTTACCTTTTTCATCAGTTCCACTAGCCGAGTAATTTGAATCAGAAGAACTTGGAATCTGAATTGAATTTTCACCACCTGAACCACCACTCATTGAATCAGAAGTTTCAAGAGAATCTAAAAGTGAATCAAACTCATCATCACTCATAGTAGTTCCACCACTCTCGCCATCTGTTGGTGAACCATTATCTCCATCGTGCTCTATCCCACTCATACCAGAAGTATCAATTGGATTACCATTTTCATCAAACTCAATTTCTGGAAGATTGTTTAGAATCAATGAGTAAACTTCAAGAGCAACATTGAAAGCCTCTTCAGTAGAATTAAGTTTTTTAACTCTTCCACCACCGAAGATTGTTTTATAAATTTTATCTAAATCAGGAAGAACATCTAACCTACGATTCTTATTAGTTAGATTTAAGATTCTCATTATATATGAATCCCAATCTAATGATGTGTGTGAATCAGTAAGTAGAGCCTTATCAATTACTTTAGAATGAAAATACTTATCATACATTGAATGATAGTAACCTTTATAACCAGGTGAAGAAGTGAAAACATAATTATCAATTCTTCTATCTTCAACATAGTTTAATAAATTTTTAATATGAGTTCTAACATCATATCTACCGAAACCAACTTTCTCACCTTTAAGAAAAAATTCTTCAGGAATATTGTTTTCAAGATTTCTTAAAAATTCGAAATCAGAAAGTTTAATGTGAGAACCTTCATGAAGAGCCAACCCAACAACAGGGTCAAAATTCTTTTCATCAATCTTAGAACCAATAACAACTCTTTTACCATCAGTATAAGAATCATCATTACTTTGGAATCTAACAGGAATATCAGATTTGTTAGTAACGATAGTTACAAAGTTTGAAATAGCCCTACGATAAGAAGCAAGTTTAATATGGTCAACACCAGGTTTTTTTGGTTTAACAATTTCACCATTCTCATCTATATCATTATCTAAATCTAAAATACTCGTTCTACGAGTTTCCCAAGAATTATCAGCCCAAAACGATGAGAACGGATTTGATTTCTTTTTGTATGAAGAATCATATTTCTCACGAAGAGCCATAGGATTAAAATGTTTAATTTTTGTATCTTTCAAATTTTTTCCCTTTTTCATATACCTAAATATACTAATAAAAATACATATAAGTCAAGTCTTTTTTTCACTTTTTTTAAATTATTTTTTTGCACAATACCAAGTACAATATTTACCATTTTTATACTTGACTACTGCTTTAATCTTTTTACATTTATCACAATTCATATCTGACGCTACGAATAAAAGCATATATAAGTCAAGTCTTTTTTTAAAAAAGTTGTTATTTTTTTATATTTTTCTACTATATATTATTGTAGGTAGGTATCCAAAGGGCGAAATTCTATATAGTTTTTTCATATCCGAAAATTCTGAAATCATCACAATAAAAATCATACACCAATTCCATTAATTCATCATCATAAAGTTCTTTCCATTTATATGGTGGTTCTGATTTATTATAATGTGGTAATTCATATGGTTCAATTCCTATCTTCTCACACGCGTAATCGAAATCATTTTGTAGGTTTTCATATCTTCCAATAAAATCTAATTCTCTATCAAGATAATAATGTTGTGGTATCTGTGACCACCAACCTTGTCCTACTGCTGATGTTCCTTGTTTATATTGTATATTTGCATTTATACCTTGTATTGCCCATTTCTTAAATGTATTTATTTTTGCTATCTCTTTACCTTGTGAATGTTTAGGTCCAGGTCTATAACGATTTGACCTATGATAAAAATAATAACTACACAATCTACTATATGGATTTCTTACGAATGCAAATTTAAAATATTTATTCCAAATTCTTGAACCATGTCTTTTATAAACTACACTTGCAGCATCATGTGGGTAAATATTACCTCTTGATATTACTCCATATTGTTCAAATGGAAAACTATTACGAACACTTGTTCCACCAGTTTTAGGAACATGAATAAATATAAATTTATGTTTATGATGAACCCACATTAATTCTTACTCGGTTTTATATCAGGATAATCTAATAACCTAAATGTTAAAATAACCTTATCACCTTCCCACACTTCATAACCTTCAAATACACAATTACCTGGTTTAATCATTCTATCTATAACTCGTTGTTGTTGTGATTCTTTATGACAAATACATTGTATTAAATTACCACTAACATTTACATATACAAAATCATCTTTTTCAGCTTTCACCTTTTAACTCCACAATATCATTTTGTAATAATACACAATGTCCATCATATTCAACATCTATCTTAAATTCATTTCTCTCTACAGCTAACTTATCTATTTCAGAAGCCTCATCAAATCCAAATCTTAATGTAAAAGTATTTTTTGGTAAATCAAACATAGGAACTGGTTCAGGCCATGGTTGTTGGTAAAAATCAAACACCTTAATAAAATTATTTTCTAATTCATTTTTAAGTGTTTTATATGTAGTTCTATTTGGTATATCATTATCATTACCAGCTTCAAACTTAGTTCTCATTACCAATAATACATTTTCATATTCCTTATCTACAAGATAATCTACAAGTGGATTCATATCAATATTATTTAATTCATCATTAACATCAATTTCAAGTGTATTACCTCTTCTCCAAGAAAACTTTACAACTACACCATAATCTTTTCTATCCCAATACTGATAACTTCTAAAATATTTTTTTATAGTTTCGATAGCCATTCATCTACCTCTCTACGATATAATTCATTAGACAATTTATTTTCTGATATACCACCTTTTAAATGTGTGCAAAAATCTATACTACCATATTGATATGTATGTAATCCTTTAGGTGTTTTAAAGTTTGGATTATCATAATAAGGTCCCAGATGTTTATATGGTAAATTTAATTCCAAACACTTTAAAGTTGCACCATGATTGGAATCACCATATTTCCAATCAACATCATAATCATCAAAGAAAGATTTTTTACACATAAAGAAATATGCATCAGAAAACCCAAACTCTGTTTTAACATATCCACCATCTTCTGGCGATATCTTTGGTGGTCTACCATGAAAATCATATTTTAATTCTCTTTCATAATCTTGTAGTTCTGGATACTTTAAATATGTAGATAACCAAACCTTTTTATTATCAACTGATATGTAAGCATATTTATTTAAATCTTCAATTAACATATCAAAAAAATCATTATGATAATATAAATCATTATGTTGTAATACAATATATTCACCATCTGCAGATTGTATTCCTTGATGGAATGCTAATGAAGTCCACATAGTCATATTACCCATCATCTTCTGAACCATTCTACCATCTTGATGTGATTGTATGAGTCCACTTCTAAGAACATTAGATTCGTATAAATTTTGTAATCCCTTTATAACTCTTAAATATTTGTAATCATCTTGTTTTAAAAATTTATTAAATGTATTACTATTATCTACAACTATAATCTCATAATCTTGTTTACAATTCTTTTCAATATTCAATAAAACTCTATTCGTTGAATCTGCAATCGAATAACTATCAGTTTGTATAAAATGATTATGTTCTTTCTCATCCAATAATAATTGTTCTTCCTTTTCTATTGTACAGAATGGTATTACAAAACTTATTTTAGGAAACTCATTCATACTACTCTTCCTTCTTCAAATGTTAACTCCATATCTAACTTACCATCCATTTTATAAAATTTCCACTTACCATCCATTTCACCATCTTTCATATTACCTGAAGCTCTTTTTGTTCCAGTAACAAAACAATCTAAAAACTTACCATCTAAGTTACCATCTTTATAATTCTTCTCTTGTATTACTTGTGGTTTTCTACTTGGTCTATATTTGTGATATTGTCTATATCTACATTCATATATTATATTATCATCTTGATATTGTTTATAAGTTTCTTTTGAACCATCATGATGATATGTAAACCAATCACCATCTTTTGTTCCATTTCTAAAACTTTCTACACCTTGTAATCTACCATCAGTATAATAAAACTTTTGTTCACCATGTTTAAATCCACTTCTAAAATTCTCATCTGTAATTATTACACCATGTTCATCATAATTTATTTTATTACCATGTGGTAAAGTTCCTTTCATTTCTTGTTCACATTGTATAGTTCCATCTTCATACTTCCAAGTATAATGTGAAATACCATCCATAACTTTTATATCTGGTGCCATCCACTTCTTATCAATCAATTGAGCCTTCTCTTGTGCTTTACAATCCTTTACCATTTGTTTAGCCATCTTAGGATTATCTTGTTGCCATCTAACTAATCTCCCCCATTCTGGACTAAATGGAAATATAACTTTATTATCTTTTAAATCCAAATATGCATTAGGATTAAATAACATTTTTTTATATCTTAAATCCATGCATCTTCTCCTGATATCCATTCATCAAATTGTGATGTTGTAGCTTCCCACCACTCTTCACCTTTATGGTCTTTTTGTATTGTAGTGAAGTGTTGATGTTGTCGAGCACAATAAGGTAAATAATCTGCAATAGGAAAATGTTCTGTTTGTAAAAAAATATCCGTAGGAACAATCCCGCCCGCGGTAGCTTGTTCTATTAATTTCTTAGATACACTTGGTGTTACTATGTAACTATGTGCACCTATTATCCAGTTTCTTTCACATTGACAATACTCTGGTTTATCTATAACAGCATCTTCATAATGTGGTTTTGTACATTTACTTAAATCTCTAACTACAACACCATCTGAGAAATCATTATACCAATCACCCCAAAGTGGCTTACCAATATTTAATATACCATCATAATATACATCTTTATATTCATTCATAAAAATTGCATCGTGTTCTAATATCATAATTCGTTCATTGGTTCTAACTGATTCTTCCCATAAAGAAAAATGACTCATGAAACATCCAACTATACAATCAAGATAAGCATTTCTTTCCCATTTATTAGAGTTTCTTAATCTCAATCCTTTGTTATACATTTTTCTAAATGAACCATCACGATGCACACCTTCCCACAATTCAGGTTTTATATTACCAAATTTTATAGCACTATCCATAACTTCTTTTGAAGATTGAACACTAACCTTTGATGATGGAAGATATATTATATAACTTTTCAACTATTTTGGTATCCCACTTAAAACCTTTTCTTTAAATTCCACAATTCCATCAGCAAGATTTGCTTCCCAATCTTCGTGAGCTTGTTCATCTGCACCATCAGTAATATACTTGAATGATACAAATGGAACTTTTCTTATATGACAAACCTTTGCTAATGCATATGCTTCCATATCAACAACTTCACCATAGTATTGTGTTCTATCTTCTACGAAAGAATCACCACTACCACAAGTTGCTCTTCTCTTAATATTATTATATTCGGTAATACCAAAATCTAACATCAATGGTATATCATCTTCAAATGGTGTTTCACCTCTCATAAATCCAAGACCTGTTACATCCATATCTCTCTGAACAAACTTTGTACAATCAACCAATGTTTTCTTTTTAATTTTACGACTACCAGCAGTTCCATAATTAATAACTAAATCATAAGGTATGTATGAACCATACTTACCAAAGTGTGTTGTTAATGCATATGTTGCATTCACTTTACCAACTCCTGTATAAAGAACTTCGTAATCTTCTAACTCACCTTGTGTTTCTACTTCAAGTGCACAAACGATTAATATCTTCTTATCTAATTCTGATGCCGTTCCATATTCACTCATAATCTTATTTTCTCCTTAATTACTACATAGGTTAACCATATACCAAATAACCATAATAATACTAATTCCATCATAATAATTTCCTCTTCAACTTGTGTTCTAATATTTTATTTAATTCATCTATCGTACCTTGACCAAATCTTTCTCTCAAAAAATCAACATATTCTTTATCACGATATAAGTTATTAAAAGCATTATCTCTAAACTTTAACACTTCTGCTGCTGATAAATATTCAGTAGGTGTAGGTTTACAATCAAAAGAATGTTGTGAGTATCCTGTATAAGAATCAGGTAAATCTTTTTCGTCAAATTGAGAATGTAATGCCGAACCTGGATATGCCATGGCTGAATACATACTTGTCCATTCACATTTTAATTCTTTAGCCATATCATAAGTTTCTTGCATAGTTTCTAATGTATCATTTGGTAGTCCAAAAATAAAATTACCAACAACACTTATACCATGGTCTTGTATTTTCTTTACAATATCATTTATATCTACTTCAGTAAATTTTCCTTTTGTTACTTCTAATCTAACTTTTCTATTACCACTTTCTATTCCAAGTGCTAACCAATTTACTCCAGCCTTTTTTAATGTTTTTAAATATTCTTCTTTGACTGTATCTATTCGTGAGTAAGCCCATATATTAAAATCATAACCTCTCTCAATAATCAACTCACATATTTTTAGAAAATGTTTTTTATTCAAAACAAACATCTCATCAGCTATTTTAATATTCTTTATTCCCATTTTATGTAATACATCAAACTCTTCAATTATATGTTCAGGTGCCCAATATCTAAATGTATGTTTTTCAAATGGTGCATTGATACAACAAAAACTACATCTATAAGGACAACCCAAACTTGTGTATATAGATGCAAATGGTTGTGTTATATTATTGTTTGTCATAGAGTGCCAATTAGCAGTTCTATATTTTTCCATATCTAAAAGTTCCCATGGCAATCTTGGAAATTCTTTTTCCAAAGAACCTTGTGGTATTAATTGTGCAGTTGGATTACCAACAATATCATCACCATCTCTATACCACAATCCTGGAACATCTTTTAGTTTTACATCTTGTAATAAATTATGTATGGTGAATGGTCCTTCACCCTTACAAACAAAAGTGCACTTCTCATCCTTCATTGTTTTTTCTGGTAGTGCTGATGGATATAAACCAAGTAACATAGTTATTATTTTATTATCCAACACTTCTAATACATCATGAACACCTTGCATATTTTGTGTAGATGCTGATGGTTGTTGACCATAAACAACAAAACAATTAAGTTTAGCTTTTCTCTTTAATATTTCATCGGCAGTTTCTTCAGGAGTTAATCCATCTGCCTCAGCATCTAATATCTGAACCTCGTAATTATTCTTTTGTAAATTACCTGCTAACATTAAAGCCCATACTGGTGGTTCAATTTGAGATACTTTATTTAAAGATTGATAAATCTTTCCAGATGCATTTGTATGTATTAATAAAACATCAATCATTATATATCTCCACTATGTGTTTTGTCCAACATCTTAACCAATGATTATCACCATAACTTAAAAATAATTTTCTGTTATGTGCTAATATATCCTTTATACTAATATACCACTCGTGAATTTCATCAAGTGGTTTTTCTTTTATCTTGAGTATCTCTTCAAATATTGCTTTTATTCTTTCACCATCATCTTCTATTTCATCATAACTCTCATCAATAAATGGATGAAATGTTTTGAACCCATATGTTTTTAAGTGTTTTAAAAATCTATAACAAGATAAAACTATAAATGGTTGATATTGTAATACGGCATGAAAAACTTTATCAGTAACAAACAACTCATTTTTTAAGAACATAGTTTCAGTTGCAACATGAATATAAGAATCTATAAAACATTCTTTTTTATAATGTCTACCACCTTCATAACCACCATCCCAATGTTCTTTACATTCTACATTTTGTGTATCAATTTCTATTGTTCCTATTTTATCATAAAAGTTACCAGAATGTTTTAGTATCCCAGCATCATATTCTTTATCATTTGTTTTAATTAATCTTGATGCAAATGCTGATTTAACTAAATCTGTAAATAAAAAACTTGCATAAAAATCATCCCATAAATTTTTCCATTCTAAAAAAGAACCTAAAGTTATTCTATGGTCATACTGAACACCTTTATTCATTGTCATAAATCGTTTACTTCTTTTTCTATCTATCTCACTTAATTTTATAAATTCTGATTTATAACCCAAACCATTTTTGAATTTACCTTTAAAATCATTCTTTGAAATATCACCATTCTTAACAAACATCTTCTCCATATAAAAAGCTTTTTCTGCTGATGAATATATTACAGCATCATTGAATTTAAAAATAAATCCATACTTCTTCAATTCTGGATAATTAGTAAGTGTATTTGTTTGTCCTAAGAAAAAAATAATATCAGAAGGTTTAATATTTTGTTTAAGAATAGTTTTATAAAATGTATCCCAAATTGTTTCGACAGTATCATTCTTACCTATACTATCTAATTTAAATTCATGACTATAGTTAATAAGAAATTTTAATTTACCTTTTTTATATAGATTCAAAACCTTATCAGAAAATTTTACCGTCTGTAATCCATGCATCAAACCACCAGCAATTTCTATTGGATAAATATAATTTACATCTTGATTATCAACTTCATCTATATGACAATATCGAAACTGACCATCACGACATCCATGTCTTAATTCAGAATTATTAACACTAAATTGTCCATCACAATTTGGTTTTTCAAAATGTTCAAAAACAAAGTAAAACATTTCTACCCCTTTTTGACTGGAAAAATTCTCATACTTATTGCTGGAATATTATTTTCTCTACTCCAACATTTTAAGATATGTTCATTAATATATTTACTAACACCATTGATGACGGTGTGTTCTTTTTCGTGTAGGTATGGATTAATTTCCATTGATGTAGGATAATTATTCGTTGAAAGATTAACACAACTATATCCATCTGAATAAGCTTCGTGTTCTATTAAATGTATAATATTACCAGCAACAAAGTCTGGTTCAATTGAATCAGTTGGTTCAAAACCATATACTGCACAGGAAGATGCATATAAAAATCTTTTTGTATTACGACTATATCTTAATAAATCAAATAACATTTTTGTATCTGTAGCCATAGTTTCTACATCTCTAATTCTTGGTATCTCCATTGGATTTCTCGTTACTGCAAGATGAACTACAACATCAGGATTATATTCTAAAAATTTACGAACAATATCAGATTCATTCTTTAAATCTGAATCAGGTGTTCTTTTGAACTCAAGAACATTCCACTCTGGTTTAAGTTCTCGTATTTTATTTTTTAGTGCCCAACCAATTTTTCCTGTTGAACCTGTTATTAAAATGTCCATACACCACTCCCTTTTAAGTGTAAAGAATCTTCTGTTTCAACTCCTGTTATCTGCATTGTATATTTTGTTTTTCTACCACCATTCATTGATAGATGATATGTTCCATATTCCCAAGTATAACAATCACCTTGTTTCCAATTCGATACAACTTCATTATCTATTTGTAATATTTGTCCGATATCCCAATCTTCTAAAAATATAAGATATCTATAAATTTTTGTTTTATCTTCAATACCATACTTTGATACTAAATATGAATTAGTATCATAATGCCATGGATTAACTTGTCCAACTGGTTGTTTAAATAATGCAACTGCGGTATTATCTAATCCAGTTAATTTGGTTATGTCATAACATTCTTTTGGCACATCATCATATATTTGTGAAAATTTGGTATTCTCTTCTACATAACCCCAATCATAATATTTCTCTTTATTTTTATTTATTTCATCTTGACCTTCAAAATACTTTATTGCAGATTCTGAATCTGGATATTTAACATTTAAAATGTTTTTATAATCACCACTAAATCTACCTACATACATCACTTATCCCATTCAAAACCATTTCCATAAGCACCCCATTCAGATGTCTTATAATAAATAGGTTTCTTTAATTTTAAATATTCAATTATCTCATTTGGATAGACTGGATAATGACTTGGAATATCCCAAGTATTATCAATCTTATCAGGAGTATGAACAGTCATTTGTAATGGTTCTTTCTCACCGATTGCATAACTCAAATAAACATAACATTCTTTCAAACCTTTTCTTTTTAATTCTTCTACCGCAATATGTCTTGCCATATAGGCTGCACTTCTATCAACCTTACTCGGGTCTTTCCCACTATAAGCCCCACCACCAATCGGCACTCTGGGACCATAATTATCTACAACTAATTTTCTACCAGTCAATCCAGCATCTGCATCGAATCCACCTTGTTCCCAATTACCAGCAGGATTGGCATGTGTAATCATTAATCCATAATCCTCAGTCTTTAACCATTCACTAACTTCTTTATGTAGTGTAATTCTATCTGTATTCTGAAATGAAGTTACCACGAAAAGATTTCTATCACCTCGTGTGGTTACTTGAGTTTTGCCATCGTATGGAAATTTATTATACAGATGTCTACATAAACTTCTTGCTAATCTATATTCTTCAGGAACATATTCATCATTCTCATCACAAGCATAACCAACCATAATTCCTTGGTCTCCTGCACCACCAGTATCAACACCACGAGAAATCTCTGGTGATTGTTTAACTATATTAACTGATGTTGTGTGAGTTTCATCATATATTTCTGGCTCACCTAAAACCTCATCTACTAAATGTGGTATAGGTATTTCTTTATTTGTATTAATTGTAACTTCACCTGTAACATAGATTTGCCCGTGTCCACCCATAGTTTCTACGGCCACACGAGCATCTCTATCTTGTTCAAGACAGTAATCTAATATCCTATCGGAAATTCTATCACATATCTTATCAGGATGTTTAGGTGAAACAAACTCTGCTGTTCTATACACCTACTCTCCTATCGGTTTCTTTCTGCATACACTAAATATAATATTCCTGCGAATGTTAAAAAGTGTATTGAATTGAATATAAATTCCATTATATAACTCCTTCCGTCTACTTCGTCGATGCTACTGATTCTTTACGATACTCAGTAACAAGTTTTTTAATCTCCCCAATCGCTTTACGAGCTCTCGTTCCAGCTGCCTTATTACCTTTTTCGGTAAAGACTTCGTGGTTTACTTTGAACTCATCAAAGTGGTTAGAAATTTCTGTAAATAACTCATCTACTTTTGCCATAACTCATTCTCCTTTATTCATATGTTATAACTGATTTAACTTTATCTTTATTCAAGAAACTAAGATTGATTAAATATAGTTCATCAACTACCTCGTATCCAGCTTCTTGACATAACTTTCTTGCTGCTTTTGCAGTTCCACCTGTGGCATATACATCATCCACAATAATAACTTTAGGCCATTCACCTTCTGGTGCTGGTTTTAATTCTAAAGTATCTGTTCCATACTCTAATTCATAATCGTGGGAAATAACAGGTGGTGGAAGTTTACCTGCTTTTCTCAATGGTATAAAACCTAATCCCATTCTCTTTGCTAAATAAGCACCAAATATAAAACCTCTTGCTTCTATTCCAACTATATAAGTTACACCTACACTTGATTCCAATAATCCTCTCATCAATAGTGTGGCATGATTTAATGCGTTACTATCTTTTAATAATGGTGTTATATCTTTAAAGGTAATACCTTCTTTAGGCCAATCTGGCACATCAATTATATAATCTTTCAAATTCATTTTATTCTCCGATGACATTTGTTACCTGTATTAATATAATTGATAATGCTAACAAAAGACAAATCATTGTCTTCAATGTAGGAATCTCTCGTAGGAATAAATAGGACATAATACCAAAAATAATAGTTCCAACACCAAACCCTATCAATCGAATATTCCATGTGAATCCAAAGTGTTCATAACTTAATCTTGTTGCATGAAAAAATAACCAACCAATTGGTATTCCGAATAATGCCATCCAATTAGCATTACTCCAAAACCAATGTCCTTTTAATGTTTCGGTGAATTGAGCATTCAACTGCCACCAAGCCATTATATTACTTATAACCAAAATGGCCATCGCCATCATTAATTTTGTCATCTAATACTCTTCTCCGTAAAGTGAATATTTCTTAATCGTTGGTGGTTTCTCTTTTCCATCCTCAAGATGAACTTCACCTTTCTGTGCATCGATATAAAACTCTGTCATACCTGTTTCCATAAATATCTGATTCAAACATTCAGTTAGTGATGAATGTATTATATCCTCACCATCCACGATTGCCCACCTATCACCAGGTGGAACTCTTGTTGCTTTAAGTTCTTTCATTACATTATCTCCTTTAACTCACATTGTAAATGATTTGTTCCTGTTCCAATATAATCATAATCAACTTCATGTGTATGTTCACCACATAATTCACAAGTCCAGAAATCAAGATATTCTTTATCTAACTTTTCTTCTGCTTGTTGTTCAAAATACAACTCACGAATCTTCTTACCTAACTCCATATCATTAGGTGTATCCTTAACTATTTGTGTTAATGTATTATCCATTTTCCATTTCCGTCAACAACTCTCGTGGTGTCTTTTTATCACTTTCAAAATATTTTTCAATAACATCCAATAGGTCATCATACTTAGACATTTCATCTAATTCCTTTTCTATGGTATCCATGATATCACCATGTTCAGCCACTCCCTGTGGATTTCTCAAGAGATTTTCAACATTCATACGATGTTTCTCGACATGAGCTTGGAAGTGTATCTTACTCGCCTTAATTAAATCATCTCTCATTGCCATTTTTTTACTCCTTTGTATTTAACTTTACTATATTCCTGTCTTTTTGTTTTTGCTCGGATATGGTGTTCTTGATTAGTTTTTTTCTTATGACACTTTTTACATAATGTCTGTAAGTTATCTAAACTATAATAACTCCAATCCAAATCTTCTGCCTTAACACCTTTCTGTTCCCATAAAGGTCTTATATGGTCTACATCCCATTTACCAGTATTTGTTCCACAATGATTACATTGTCCTTTATCTCTCTTTCTCAAATGAGCTCGTTGCTCTTTTGAATGATAAATAATCATATATTCTGTGGCACAATCTTGGTGCCAACTCTTTCTTTCGTTAATGGTGCCATCCTCATTTATAATCATCAACCCACACCATCTACATTGTCCTTTTACTTTCGTATAATAACTATCTGGTTTTGGTGGTTTCCTAAAATTACCATCCCATTCTTCTTTCTCTTTACCAAATGTTCTTTCGTGTCTTCTACCAAATCTACTTAGGGGCATCTTCCTCTGTTTCCCAACTTACCTGCCAATCTTTAAATTCAGAAGCAATACAATCAATCTTATAATCTTTTCTACCACCAACTACTTCCATAATTTTATTAATAGCAGTATTTCGAATACCATTTAATCCATGTGTTAACATAAGATTATCTGAACCCTTTTCACCATTACGAACTTGTGATTCATTATACCAAATATGTGCATTCATTTGTGATAACACCACAATGGCTCTAATCACATCACCATTGATTTCACCTTTATGTTCTTTAAGTATTAAACTAATATCATGAACCATATCATTTATTTCAGATGCATAGTTCTCTTTGTTTTCTGGAATGAAAACTTCTTTCAATTGATGAATACTTAATCTATCAATCAATTCGCCTAATGTAGGTAACCACTTTCTATTCATTTTCTTACTCATAAATTTTAGTGGAGCTGACAGGAATCGAACCTGCGACCTCCGCAGTGCAAGTGCGGCGCTCTCCCAACTGAGCTACAGCCCCAGCTCTCAGGCTTTACTCCACCATTTTATTTAACTGATTTACCTTTAGGGAAAGGTGATTCTAAGAATTTTATCATTCCGTTTCTAACTCTTGTTAAAAACTCATCTTCTTTACCTCTAAAGTTACCAACTATATTTTTTCTTTTTGTAGTTTTCTTCTTTGCTCTTGGCATTTTATACTCCTATAATAAATGAGGTCTGGCTTCTATTTGTCCAGCTCTCGTTACTTCTATAAATTCTACTTTGCTATGAAACTCAGAAATATTGTTAGCCCCAACATAACTGAAACTACTACGAATTCCATCCTTAATATCTGAGAGTATTCTAAGGGTTTTCCCTTTATACGATATAACTTTGTGATTGCCTTCAACATTCTTATCACTCCTTTTGGAATCCCTACTAGCAGAACCCCTGTATTTTTTAAATAACTTTTCGTTAGGCCATTCGCCTTGTTTTTCTATTTCCCCTGGACTCTCTTTAGTACCTGAGAGAAGACTTCCCAACATAACCGAATCAGCCCCACAAGCCAATCCTTTACAAACATCACCGATATTACGAATACCACCATCAGCAATAACGGGAACATTAAACTTATCTGCAACACTAATCCCATCAAGTAAAGCAGAAACTTGGGGAATCCCAACACCAGTTCTAATCCTCGTTTCACATAAACTTCCATTTCCGATTCCGACTCTAACCGAGTCAGCTCCTTTTTGACATAAGAACCTAACACCTTCTCCCGTTGCAACTGAGCCCGCAACGATTTCAACTCCTGGTAATTTGGTCTTAATTTTTTCAATTGCATCTCCCACTAATTTATGATGTCCATGTGCTACATCTATAAGTAGTGTATTACAACCATTATTAAATAACTCTTGAGCTCTTTCTATATAATCTCCTTTAACACCAACGGCGGCACATAATGGTAATTCACAATGGTCATACTTTTCAGTATGTAACCGATTCATTATTGATGATTGTTCTTCTATAGAATTAAATCTATGAACAACACCAACACCACCCAACTTCATCATTTCAAAAGCCATATCAAATCCTGTGACTGTATCCATTGGTGAGGCTACTATTGGTATTTCTAATTTTGTATTCTTAGTAAACCTTGTATCTAACTTAACATCATCACGAGATTTAATATCAGAATAATTAGGGATGATATTTACATCATCATAAGTATAACATTTATTATTTATCATATATAACTTTTATTTTCTGACTGTGCGGATTAACCATCTCCAATACATTATACATGCAATTAGTAAAATTATATCCAACCAATCTAATACTATCATATGTTAATTCGACCAAACGAATCATCATATCACTCATATATAAATATAACATAATCATACTAAACACTCAAATAATTTCTAATTCCAGTTCCAACTAATTGTTCATAAAATTTACCATCTACATCATGCCACACATATGGTGATTCTGGATTCTCATCCCAACCAAATTGAGAATAATACTCATAATCTTTACGAAGTAAATTAGCTCTATGTGATGAATGTATTCTATCATCACCAATCCAATGTGGTTTAACTGGATTGTTCACATCATATAATTCCATATTATTATTATAACCTCTATCAATCCATTCTCGTATAATAACATTAGTATATAATTTTAAAGAATCTACATAAGGTCTCCACATGACTGTGGCTGGATGATTTAACCAACCCTTATATTGTTTACCATCTTTTCTTGGTTTACCCTCGATGGCATTAATAATTTGCATTCCTTCTACTCGTTGTTTTCCTAATCGTCTCCAATCAAGAACACGAGCTGAAGCTTCATAACTTGGGTATGGTAAAAAAGTTTGCATTAATATTCTGGTCTCCTTCCGAAATTATTCTTTTCGATTCTCATTTTAAGATGTCTCTTATATGTCCATAACATATACACATTCTTAATATAGGTTAATATCTTCCTCATTATATTAGTTCACTCCACTTTTTAAGTTTCTCTTTTTTAATCTTTACTCTCTCTTCTATATCATTCCAACTAACAAGGTCATATTCGTGTAACAATTCAATCATACAATAAACATCTCCTACCTCTTCAAGTAGTTTATCATTGTCGTGATAATCATCACATCTGATTGCCTTACTACATTGTTGAATAAGTTCACCACACTCTTCCATTGTGATGGTTAATAGTTCTTGTAATTTATTATCCATGATATAAAATTAACTGAATATACGAAATAAAACAATACAAGTCAAGTCTTTTCTTCAATTATTTTCCAAGTGAATGGTTGCCTGTTTCTTTGATATTGTTTCATAGTCCATTCAATATCATTTGTTTCTAAACTCACAACCTCATTATCTTTAGAATAAGGTGCATAAGTTATCTGTATTCTATACTTCATTAATATTCATCTCCTCTCAACCATATATCTAACGCTACATATAATGTAAACAATAGAAATAATCCTACAAATACTCCTAATATAATCTGTATAATTTGAAACATTAAAATACCTTTACACCATACTTCTTCTCAAACGCAACACCATCGTGATACGAATTAACAATGGGCTGTCCTTTTATATTAAGACTGGTATTGAGAACCATAGGACAACCCGTTGTCTGATAAAACTTTTTTATTAATTTATAGTAACCAGGATTATCATCCTTACTTACAGTCTGAACTCTTGATGTTCCATCTACATGACAGATAGCAGGATACTTATCTGGATACTTACAAGGAGCTACGAATTGCATGAATTGTGATTTACGAACTGGCATATCAAATATCTCATGTGCGTGTTCCTCTAATACTGATGGAGCGAATGGACGGAACTTTTGTCTTCTCTTAATCTCATTCACTTTATCTTTAATATCTTTACCTCGTGGGTCAGCCAACAGAGAACGATTACCAAGTGCTCTTGGACCGAACTCTGCCCTCCCGTTGGCAACTCCCACTATATTTCCCTTGAGTAGTTCGTTACTCACTTGAGTAATAGGATACTTACCTTTAATATTATAACCAAGAAAACAATTCTTCCAATCAACATGCTCACCTAATAGATAAGCCGCACTACCAAGAGAACTACCACCATCTCCAGGATTTGGAATAATCCATAAGTTAGGATATAACTCACTTGCTATCATAGAGTTGGCTACACAATTCAATGCAACTCCACCACCATAACACATATTATCTGTTTCAGGAACTAATCGTTTAGCCAGTTCAAATACTTTATATATCTCATCCTCACATATCGACTGAACATTAGCCGCTATAGTGTATTTCCATTCTTCTGAACCATCATCTGGATAAACATCACAATCCCAATCCAAACATCCACGATGAAGATTAGACTTAAAGTTTACGATATTTTTTCCGCTCTTAAAGAAATCCTTTCTAATACTTTGTTTAATCTTAGGGTCTACTTCCCCCCAACCTGCCATACCCATTAAGATATACTCATCCTCTTGGGGCTTTAGCCCCAACCTTTGAGTCATGGCACTATACCACAAACCTAATGAATTCGGATAACTTACTGAATATCTTTTCTCGAAGTGTGAACCCCAGGCATACCATATCGTGCAAGTTTCCCACTCACCAATAGCATCAATACATACAATGGCGGATTCATCGTAAGGTGATGTGTAATAAGAGGCAGCCGCGTGTGATTGATGATGTGGAACATATGTTATAGGTGAATCACCAACCCAAGCCTTAGGTAGATATCTTGATGGTAAATTCTCTCTCGTGAATGCTTCTCGGTATTGTCCTGCGTATAACTGACGAGACTTTTTAATTATAGGTTGTTCATAGTATGCTATCTTATCCCAATGTCCGTATCGTCTTACATCAGCAAATATTGCTGAGTTTAATAAATCATCATTCTTCTTACCACTATATCGTTCACTATGTGCAGCAAACAAAATCTCTTTACCATTCAGTAGTGTAATGCAAGCATCGTGGTTCAGTACATTAATTCCTAATATATTCATGCTTCTCCGTATTGTATATTAATTCCAAGTATATTGAGTAAATCATATAGTAATGGACGATATTCAGGATATTGATTTAAAGTTGTGAGTAAGTTATCCAGATACTTGTTATCTATATACTCGTAATCGTTCTCGACTAATAAAACGGCTTGTTCCAAGAATTCACTTACTGCTTTCTCGACTGGTTTAGGTAATCCCTCGACTACCTTTTTCGATTTGATTCTCTTAATATCTTCTTTAAAACCCATAATATAACATTCTCAATACATTAATAAATAGTATAATAGAGAGTGAAAAACACAAAAAAATATAATGCATGGAAAGAAATGCGGTAGTTTATCTCATAGATAAGAGTGTAATTAATGGTCTATAGCCCTATTTTTTATCGTGATGGTGGGGTCAGTAAGGGCTCTGACATTTTGTCATACTTTTTTGCGATTAACGAGTTAATGCACCCACCCCCCGCTTAGTGTTTTGATGTCTGACTTCTTGTCATAATATATGTGTGTGGTGTATAGGTGTGTGCTGAGTGGTTGT
>CEOQ01054099.1_pt1 | contig 22979 bp, 20 predicted proteins | sample 361351 | NCBI WGS metagenome assembly CEOQ01 (sample SAMEA2619907, study PRJEB7988) | marine metagenome | biome: marine biome (ENVO:00000447); feature: deep chlorophyll maximum layer (ENVO:xxxxxxxx); material: "saline water (ENVO:00002010), including plankton (ENVO:xxxxxxxx)" | depth 60 m | reverse complement strand
ATCGCATTCGATGCTATGCTTCCACATGTAGGTGGAAGTCGTATGGGTGAATTTAATCATAGGTTTGCTCAGCCTTCGCAACAAGCAGCTTCGGGTTTTGGACATACCTTTCCTTTTGATGATAATGATTCTGAAGATATATATTCTGGTAAAAAAGATGGATTACTGAATAAATTACGAGTATTAAATCAGGTTCCTAAAATTATATATACTAATTCTTCTTCAGAATACTGGAGAGGTGATGGATCTCTAGCCCACATACATCCGAATGGATATGATTTAGAACAAGCGTCTGAGTCTAGGAGGTACCATTTTTCAGGTACACAACATGGTGCTGGATATTTAGGTGAAGAAACGGTTGTAGTGGGAGGAGGAGCTCATGAAGTCAATGGTAGATATACTTTTAATGTGGTTGACTATCGGCCACTATTGAGAGCTGCTCTTATAAATTTAGATCTTTGGGTGCGACAAGGGATTGAGCCTCCACCTAGTAAAAATCCTTCTATTAATAATGGTACTGCAATTTTACCTTCAGAATTTATGGAGGCATTTACGATGGTGCCAGGAATTGAAAATCCTAGTCTAAATAAATTATGGGGAATTAGGGAAATAGAGGAAGATGAACATTTTCAATATGGGGTAGGTTTTTTCCCTGTAAAAGAAGGCCGACGTTACCAAAATTATGTTGCTAACATTGATTCAGATGGAAATGAGCTTGGTGGAATTCGTTTACCCGATTTGGATGTTCCAGTTGGTACACATACTGGTTGGAATTTACGTCATCCGGATTCAGGTTCTCCAGATGATATTATTCCTATGAAAGGTATTTCGGTAGCCTTTGCTAATACCAGAGTGAATAAAGAGAAAAATCAAGATACTAGAAGATCCTTAGAAGAACGATATGAGTCTAGAGAACAATTTATTGAATTAGTGCGTGAATCAGCGCAAAAATTAGTGGATCAGAACTATCTTCTTAATGATGATATTGCGATAGTTATAGAAGCTTGTTTGGATAGATATGATGCTGCAATCAATGGTGGTTTTTAAATGGTTTTAGAAATTCACCCATTTTTCTAATTCATCACTAAGTTGTTTTTCAATAATTGTATATTGTTTTCCAAATTCACTTAGTTCTGAAATATTTTGTGTTTTGGTTGCATTATTTAATTTAATTTCGAGTATTTTTAATTTCTTTTCTAAATCCTTGATAAGGTTTTCTTGTTGTTCAAATTTATATTTATTTATTTTTTTAGATTTACTTTTGTTATTTTGTTTAGTGGCATTTTCTTTTTTTATAGTAGAATTATTGAAAAATTCTTCCCATTGGTTAAAAGTTCCTTTAAATAAATTAATTTGATTGTTTTCTACTATTAGTAGCTGCTCTGCAATATTATTTATAAATAAACGATCGTGAGATACAAATAATACGGCTCCTTCGTAATTTTGCAATATTGTTTCTAATGCTTCTCGACTTTGGATATCTAAATGAGTAGTTGGTTCATCTAAAATCAAAAAATTAGGATTTTGGATCATTGTTCGGGCAATTTGCAATCTAGTTAATTGTCCACCACTTAATGAATTCACATTTTGAAAAACTTGTTCTCCAGTGAATAAAAATCGTGCTAAGTAGCTACGTGCTTCATTTATTGGAATATTTTTTGCTTCTAAAAAAGCAGTTAATACATCAACATTTTCGGGAATATATGATAAGTTCTGATCCACATATCCATATGATATTTGGTGTCCGAAATCAATTATGCCATTTAAGGGAGGAATTTCTCCAATAATTGTTTTTAAGAAAGTAGTTTTGCCAATACCATTTTTGCCCACAAAAGCAGTCTTAGTGCCACGAAGTAATTCTATGTCTGAAACATTTAATAAAATTGTTTCTTTATTTTTTTCTATAAATCCAATATTTGCTTGATGGGTGCTCAAAATAACTCTACCCGTTCTTTTTACTTGCAGATCAGGTAGGTTTATAGTTTGAGTTTTATTTGGTGCTTTTAATAATTGAATTCTATTTAATCTTGTTTCTCTGCCATGTGCTTGCCTAGCTTTTTGACCAGCTCTATATTTTTCTATAAATGCCTGTTCTTTTTCTATAAATGCTTTTTGTGATTCATATTCTTTTTGTTGTCTTAATATATGTTCTGATTTAAGTTTTTTATATTTAGTATAGTTACCAGTATAAGTAGTAATTGATTGGTTTTCTAGTTCCCAAATTGATGTACTTACTTGGTCAAGAAAATGTCTATCATGTGATACAACTAATACTGCCCCTTCATAATGGTTAATAAAATCTTCTAGCCATCGTAAACTTTCAAAGTCTAGGTAATTTGTTGGTTCATCAAGTATAAGCAAGTCAGGTTTTTGTAATAAAGCTTTTGCTAAATTTGCTTTTGTTTTTTCGCCACCACTTGCTGAGTTGAAGGAATTATTTAGAACCTCTGTAGTCAAATTTAAACCTGTAACAGTTTTATTAAATTCTATTAAATATCTATATCCGCCGATCATTTCATATTTATGTAACAAATTTAAGTGGGTATTCTGATTTGTAGTATTATTACTATTTTCCAGAGTTTTTGAACTCTCTTCTATTTTGTTTTCTAATTCAAGGATGCTTTTAAAAACATCCATAATATGAGCTTTAACTGAAGAAGATTTTACATTTTCAGCCGTTTGGGGCACATATCCTACGGATAAGTTTTTCTGTAATAGTATTTCTCCTTGTTGAAAGTCTGTTTCTCCTACAAGGATTTTTACTAATGAAGTTTTTCCTGTTCCATTTTCTCCAACAAGTCCAATTCTAGAACGTGGATTTATATCTAAATTTATATTAGACAGTATTGGTATGTCGCCATAATGCAAATAAAGTTTTGAAGTCGACAAGATAGCCATTTTATACCTGATTAATCTCTAAAATTTACGTACTGTAAGGGTTGATCAATATCCATGTCTTTAATAAATTGAATGATTTTTTGTAAATCATCTCTATTTTTCCCTGATACTCTAAGCTCATCACCTTCAATAGCTGCCTGAACTTTAATTTTTGTACCTCTTATTGCTTTAGTTATTTTTTGCGCTGTTTCTTTATCTATCCCATTTTTGATTATAACCTGTTGCCTTAGTGAATCACCTGTTGCTTTATCAGCAGGCTGAAAATCTAAAGCTTTTTGATCTATTCCTCTTCGTATAAAGTTTGTTTGTATTAAATCATCAAGTTGGGTAAGTTTCATATTATCATCTGCAGTTACTGTCATTGTGTGTTCAGATCTTTCGATATTACAGTTTGAACCTTTGAAGTCAAATCTATTTTTAATTTCGCGTAAAACATTGTTGATCGCATTATCAACTTCCATTAAATCAGTATTTGAAACAACTTGGAAAGACGGCATCATTCCCCCCTTAATTTAATTAGATTCTAGTTATTTACTGTGTTCAAGTTTACTAGTAGTATGTGTTATTGTATCTAGAATTTGATTTGTTTTCAAAAAATAATATGAATAAGGATAATTATGGATGAGATATTAGAGATTAAACGCGAACGAATAGAGAATGATTTCAAAATGTTAGAAACATTTACTGATCCAGAGGCACCTTGGACAAGGCGAGCGTTTTCTTCACAAAATAAAGAAGCTAGGAAATGGCTAGCTGACCAATTTAGAGCAGCAGGGCTAGATGTATATAATGATGCAGCTTCTAATCTTATTGGGAGACGTGGAGGAGAAGGTGATCAAGTATTTATGATGGGATCACATTCCGACACAGTAATAGAGGGAGGTAGATTTGATGGTATTGTGGGGGTATTAGGAGCTCTTGAAATTGCTAGATGTCTTCAGGACTCAGATATCGAACTTTCACTACCTTTGGAAATCGTAGATTTTACTTGCGAAGAACCAACAGTTCCTATAAGTCCTGTAGGAAGTCGTATAATTGCAGGAGATATAACTCAAAAAGATTTAGAGGGAGTGATTACTCCATTTGGAGATACAATTCATAAAGCAATAGATGACTTGGGGGGTGATTCTTCAGATATATCCAAGGCAAAAAGAGCCTTAGGGCAGATTGTTGGATATTTAGAATTACATATTGAACAAGGAGCAGTTTTAGAAAAAGAAGAATTAGCTGCAGGCATAGTTACTGCTATTGCTGGACCTTGCCGAGGAACTGTACAGTTTATAGGTCAACCAGAACATGCTGGGGGTACACCAATGCCAGATAGAAAAGATGCATTAGTTGCGGCTGCAGAATTAGTCATAGCTATTGAAAAAATTGTCACGACTACGGGCATGTCGGAAGAAAACGTAGGTACGGTGGGATGGATGAATGTTAGCCCAAATATGATTAATGTTATTCCTGGCCAAGTTGATATGAGTGTGGAAGTTAGAAGTACAGATTTAGAATCTTTGGTTCTAGTAAGAAAGTCTTTAGAAGAAGAAGTAGAAAAGATTTCAGAAAAGAGAAAAATAGAATCTAAACTAACATGGGATCATCTAGAAGATCCTGTACCCTTGCCATTATTTATGCAAGATGTTGTGAAAAGTGCTTTTACAGATTTATCTATACCAATAAAATATTTACCAAGTCGCGCGTCGCATGATGCAGCGCGGATTGCACCTATTACTCCTGCAGGTATGGTTTTTATTCGCTGTTTAGAAGGCAAGAGTCATTGTCCAGAAGAATGGGCAAGTATGGATGATATAGTTTTAGGAATAAGGCTATTAGGTCAATCATTATTGAGATTAAATGAAAATTTCCTTAAGAATAAGAAAGGATAATAATTAATATGGCTAATACACTGGGCGAAAATAAAACTGTTCTAATTAATGGTATTAACATTGGTTATGTAGATTGGGGAGGGGAAGGAAGAAATATAGTACTTTTGCATGGATTGCAAGATACTGCCAGAAATTGGGATCATATTGCAAAAGAGCTTTCAGAAAATTACCACGTTTTTGCAGTTGATGCTCGCGGGCATGGAAATAGTGATTGGGTCCCTGGTCAATACCAATTTGATAAATATGTTCAAGATGTAAAGGGATTTTTGGAAGAATTAGACTTACAAGACGTTGTTTTGATTGGGCATTCTGCTGGTGGTAAATACGCTTTTACTCACACAGCAAATGATTCTTCCAGAGTTTCTGGTTTAGTAATTATTGACATGGATCCAGATGCTGTGAATCCTGGATCAGGAAATATGTTTGTTAGATATCGTGAGGAAAGTGACGAATGGGCTGATTTGCAATCAGTTGTAGAACGGCTACGATCTAGAGAACCTAAAACAAGTGAAGAAATATTAAATCATCTCGCTGAAATTATGACTAACCCTTTACCGAATGGTGGACGAGTTTGGAAAAGAGATCGTCAAATAGTTTTAGAGTATGAAAGGCCAGAAGCATGGCATATTTTGCCAACAATAAATGTGAAAACATTAATAATAAGGGGTAGTGAATCACCTCTACTACGTTTGGAAGTTGCAGAAAAAATGAACGAAATTATTCCAAACTGTGATCTTGTTCAAATTTCTAACGGAGGACATTGGTGCCTGGATGAAAATCCTAAAGAGGTTATACATCATCTCAATAGTTTTATTAAAAGCTTAAGTTGATAATTAATGAGATATATAGCAGGGATTATACTCTTAATCGTTATTTTGATATCGATTAATCGGTTCTTTTTTGGTGATGATATTGCTGGGTATTCAATTGTTGAAAATTCTATTGATAATGAAATTAAATTTTCTCCAACCCCTATACTAGATTTGAATATAAAACCTACAGTCACGCAAACTCCTAATCCGTCTCCAATTTCGCCTCCTATTCCTTTAGCTACAGAAACACCAGTACTAATTCAAACCCCCACACCAACTTTGGCTCTCATTGCAACACCAACACCAACAGTTACACCAATACCGACAGTTACACCAACACCAACAGCTACAACTATTCCAACGCCTTTACCTACACCAGACCCAAATAAATATGGACCTAACTTAGAGGCCATTGGAATTTCTTTAGAAAATAATGAAATTAGAACAGTTATAGTTGTGGATTCCTATTCAAGTTCTGTTATTGAATCAGTTATTTATATAATGAATCCATTTGGTGAAACAATTAGTGTAGGTTGTTCTCCTTTTGAAAAAAATAGTGGTGTAGAGATATGTAGTGCAAAATTTCGACCTTCTGATCAATTTTTATCTTATACAGGATGGTATTCATTCGAAAGAATTTTTTTAAAAAATAGTAATAATATACAATCAAATTATTGGGGTGATGGTAGATTACAGAAAGGACAATCATTTCCTATAGAAAACAATGCTCATTCAAACCTATCGACAGAAGTTGGATTTACAAAAGAATAAACTAGATAAAAGCAAAACGAATAATATAAGTATTTATATTATTTTGTTGTTGAGAACAAGGTATAGCTATTTGATCAATTGATATAAAATAATGTTAAGGATTTTGCCATGAGATTTATGCTAATTGTTAATCCTTTTAGTGGGAAAAAACAAGGTTTAGAAATACTAAAAAAAATCCAACCACTTATTATAAGATCTGATATAGAAATTGATGTTATAAAAACATGTTATTCTGGTCATGCTGAAAATATTGCTAGAGAATTTGATATAACAAAATACAATGGTCTTTTAATGATTGGTGGCGATGGTACTTTCCACGAAGTTATTAATGGTTTGTTAAATAGAGGTGATCATCAAAAAATTCCTATAGGGATTATACCTGCAGGATCTGGCAACTCTTTTATGAATGATTTAGATATAGCAGATCCCATAAAAGCAGTTGAGCCGATTATTTTAAATAAAACCCGTTTAATAGATGTTATGAGTTTACAAATGGGTGACGAAACTCGTTACGGTATTAATTTGATTGGATGGGGCATGGTGACAGATGTGGGATTAACTGCAGAAAATATTAGGTGGATTGGTCCTATTAGATATACTTTAGCTGCATTGTTTCAAATTTTGTTTAAAAAATCTAGAAAAGCAATTTTAAAAATACAAAATAAAGCTATAGATACGAAATTTATGTTTATCATAGGATGTAATTCAATACACATTGGTAAAGGAATGAAAATGGCACCTAAAGCACGTATTGATGATGGTTTAATAGACGTAGTAGTTGTGGATGATGAAATAAGCAGGTTTAGACTTTTAAGAGTTCTTCCTAAACTTTACAAAGGTACTCATATTTTTGAACCAGAAGTTAAATATTTTCAGTCAGATAGTTTTTCAATAGAGACTAATCAAAATGATGTATTGAATATAGATGGAGAAATAATAGGTAAAACACCGATTAAAGTGGAAGTAATTCCTAAAGTAATAGAAATATTTGCGACAAGATAAATGTTTTAACCAATGATTTAGATAATCTACCTTTCCTTAATCCCTAATTGTTATTGCAATATAGATAAATTGAGAGGTAAACTAATTGGCACCACTTGTGAAGTTGTGGTGGTGATAAGTTATAGTTCATAAACAAAGGAGGAATGCTTATGTCTATGATAGATGGGTTAGAGCGTCCAGTGCCAGTTCCGTTTGATTGGGCAAAACCTTTTTGGGATGCCGCTAATGAAAGAAAATTAGTAGTACAAAATTGTGGTAGTTGTGGTATTAATCATTACCCTCCTAAAGAAAAATGCAATAATTGTGATACTACTGAACCATTAGGATGGAAAGAAGTAGAAGGCAAGGGCCATATTGACGTCTATTTGGTAATAAAAGATTCACGAATCAAAGGATTTAGAGGCGCACAGCCAATAAATTTCGCAATTATTACTTTGGATGAAGATCCTGGTTTAAATTTTCTTTCTAACCTTCCTGGGACTCCTGCTGGAGAAGTACCTGTAGGAGCTGCAGTTGAAGTTATATTTGATGAATCAGTTGAGGTTGGTAGACAACTCGTTCCAGAGTGGCGAGTAATAGGATAATTTAATAACTATAAATATTTGCTTAATCAAGCAATAGATCTGTATTGAGGCAAGAAAGGAATTATGTCATGGCAAACTGGCAAAGAGATAAGGAAGGAATGGGACTTTGGGAACATAGAGGTAAAGTTGCGGTTGTTGGTTGGGGACAGTCTTATATTCAACGTCGATGGGACGGAGTAGATCTTGAAAGGTCATGTGGTGGTACGAGTAAAGAATCAATTTTAAAAGCTATTTCAGATGCAGGAATCGGTCTTGATGAAATTGATGGCCTGATGACAAGTAAAGAGACAAGAGCCGAACAAACTTGGGCTCCTCGCCCATATTTTGCTCCTCCATATGATACTGAAGATGGATTAACCTATTGTTCAGGAGAATTTATTCAAAAAGAACTAGGTTTAAAAAATGTAAAATATATTGAATCAGATGCTCCATACATAGGACCTATGCTTGGTATGGCTGCACAGGCTGTAGGCGATGGAATGGCTGAGACTTTAGTATGTTGGTATCCAATGGTTAATTTATCTGGGCGTTATGGCCATAATAATCCAGCTAATAATAGTAATGAGGCTAAAGGCGGTAATGCATTTACATTACCTTGGGGTTATCAATCAGGTGCTATGTTTAACAATGCAATAGTTTTTCAACAATATTGTCAGAGATATAATACATCTCATGAAGCTTTGGCACCTTTTGTAATGAATCAGAGGCGAAATGGTTTACTTACCCCGTGGTCATATTATTCATTACACGAACCATACCAATTAACCAAAGAAGATTATCTAAATGGAAGAGTAGTTGAAGAGCCTTTAGTTGTATACGATTGCGATAGGCCAGTAATGGCATGTGCTGCTTTCATATTTACTACTGCTGAGAAAGCAAAAACACTACGCCAAAAACCAGTTTACATATTAAACCATGCGCAAAATAGTGTTCGTGGTAGAAGTACAATGGCAACATTGGATGAACACCAAGAAGCTGTATCTAGTTTAGCTAGAAAAATGGAAGAAGGCTCTGGTGTTAATATTAAAGACGTAGATATCTTTAATCCATATGACGGATATGCAACCTTTACACAACAATTCCTTGAAGGTTTTCAATGGCATGGTGTTGGGCGAGGTGAAGCTCATGACTTTTATGCCGATGACATACGAGTGGAAGGGCCACATCCATTTTTATCTAGTGGAGGAAATCTAGGTACAGGTCGTACAAGATCTGCACTTCATAGTGATAGTATCGAACAATTAAGAGGAACAGCTGGACCAAGACAAGTTAATGTTAAAGCGGAGATTGCTTTAGCAGGAAGTAACACCCCTGATGCATGTGGCTTTGTTATGTACAGTAGCCACCAAGGATCATAAGGGATTATAAGTGAAAGTATTAGTTAGTTTTGATATAGACGGAACATTGGAAGCAGGCGATCCGCCAGGACCAATTACTATGCAAATGGTAAAGAAGGCTAAAGAACATGGATGCATTATAGGCAGCAGTTCCGATCGTCCTCTTCCAGTTCAACAGAATATTTGGGATAGATTTGATATTGAGGTAAGCTTCGTTTCCGCAAAGCATCAGCTTCCAGATATAAAAACCAAATTTCCAGCCGATAAGTATTATCATATAGGTGACACCGAAATAGATCAGCAATACGCCAAACAAGCTGGATTTGATTTTTTATGGGAGCAAGAAGGTTTAGATGAACCTTGGATTACATAAGATAGATCAATACCATCTTATGTAAATTTGGTGCCCCTGATGCGACTCGAACGCACGACACACGGTTTAGGAAACCGTTGCTCTATCCTCTGAGCTACAGGGGCTGAAGGGCTATTTTAAACTTAATAACTTCGATTTACAATGAATTAATTCTTAATGCTAGGTTCTTAAATGAAAAATTCAAAACGTGGTAATGTTGATCCATTTATAGTTATGGATGTTATGGAGGCTGCACGTAAAGCAGAAGAATCTGGACGAAGAATTATTCACATGGAAGTAGGCCAACCTGGAACTGCTGCACCAAAACAAGCTACAAATTCTGTAATTGAATCCATGACTAATAACAATTTAGGATATACTGTCGCTTTAGGTTTACCTGAATTACGTATGCGTATTTCTCAATTATATGGGGAATGGTATAACGTAGATATAAATCCAAACAGAATAGCTATTACTCCCGGTTCTTCTAGTGCATTTGTGGCATCTTTTACCTCTCTTTTTGATTCAGGAGATCGAGTAGGCATAGCAGCTCCAGGATATCCAAGCTATAAGCAAATACTTAAAGCACTTGATTTAGTACCTGTGACGATCAGAACAATTATAGAAAATCGATTTCAGCCTTTACCAGAAGATTTGCCTAATAATGACCTTTCGGGTTTTTTGATTGCATCTCCTGCAAATCCAACAGGTTCAATGCTTGATTACCAATCTTTATCAGATTTGATACATATATCTCAGGAGAATAACATTTCATTTATAAGTGATGAAATATACCATGGTATTGAATATGAAACAAAAGCAGTTACAGCTTTAGAGATAACAGATGATTGTTATGTTATAAATTCCTTTTCAAAGTATTTTTCTATGACGGGTTGGCGAATAGGATGGATCATTGTTCCTGAAAATCATATTCGTCAAATAGAAAGCATTGTACAAAATATGTTTATTTGTGCCCCACATGTCAGTCAAATTGCTGCAATTGCTGCTATGGATGCTAAAGATGAGTTAGAATATAATATGTCAGTCTATCGTAAAAATCGTAGTTTAATGATTGAAGGATTAGCAAAAGCTGGTTTTACTGAAATAGCTCCACCAGATGGCGCTTTTTATATATATGCAAATATTAGTAAATTTAGTAATAATAGTTTTAAATTTACTCGTGAAATTTTAGATGAAGCCGGAATTGCTATAACCCCAGGATTTGATTTTGATGCAGAGCGAGGTAATGAAACAATTAGATTTTCATATGCTGGTACAACAGATGATATGAAAGAGGGGTTAAACAGACTGTATAAATATATGAAATCAAAAGATTTTATTTAATTAGGAAATATAGGAGTTAAATATGAGTGAAGTAAAAATGATAATGGTAGGAGATACTAATGTAGGCAGGCCTAATCCTGATTCAGCTTTTGAATCTGTTCAACATCTTACCCAAGATTCTGATATAGCATTTTGTAATTTAGAAACAGTGCTTGCAGATGCAAAATATCTTTCTCCATATGATAGAGTTACTCTCCCTCGTTCTGATGAATCGGTTCTTGATTCGTATCTAAAAGCTGGTTTTAATGTTATGAATCAGGCAAATAACCCTAACACTTATCACGGCTTAGATCCATTGGTAAGAGCGGTAGAGGTCTTAGATCAGGCTGGTGTTATTCATGCTGGTGCAGGACATAATCTTGAAGAGGCAAGAAAACCAGCATTAATTGAGAAAAATGGAGTTAAAGTGGCTTTTGTATGTAGAACATCAGTAGGTACTCCAGATATGGGGGCAACTATTGATACACCAGGAGTTGCTTTTTACCCAATATATACATCATATGAACCAACTACACGAGTACATTCCAATCCAGGATGGTTCCCAATAATTCGTACTACTCCTGACCGTGGAAAATACCGTGATGAACTTGCTGAAGATATTAAAAAAGCTAAAGAAATTGCTGACTTAGTAGTAATGTCTTGGCATTGGGGACTTTCTCCATATCAACTACACCCAGGTGCAGGGCCAGGAGATGTTGAGGTTATGGAATATCAGAAAGAAATGGCACATTTTGTTATTGATTGTGGAGTGGATTTAGTTTTGGGACATCATTCTCATCAACCACAACCAATTGAAATATATAATGGAAAAGCTATTTTTTATTCTTTAGCAAATTTTGTACATGACTTAGCTGACTTTAAAGAAATGCAATTTATGGCAATATTTTCCAAATGTTTGATTAAAGATGGCAAAATTTCCCAATTATCCTTTATTCCAGGAACAATTGATGGTAATGGGCCTCCAGTATTTGGAAAACCTTCAGAATTACCAGATGTTGTAACCAGGATGCAAGAAATGTCCTCTTCATATGGAACTAAGTTTAAAGTTACTGATGAAGAAGTAATTATTGTCTTGTAATTATATTTTGGGAACTCCAAGGTGTAGGGATAAATAGTCCAATAAAGAGGAAAGATTTTCTGGGTTTTTTTCAATACTTAGATTGGTAGTCATTGGTGTGATAGATATTAGGTCGTTACGAACAGCCCATACATCGGTATGTTCTATTTCATCCCAATCAGGCCTAGTTCTTGTTACCCAATGAAATCTTTGAGTTCGAAAATCTTCAACATTAATTGAATCAGAATATACTCTATCAGCTAGTGTAGTTTGAGTAATACCTTTTATTTCAGTTGGTTTTTTATTTGGCATGTTGATATTTAACAAAGATATATCTTGGTATATTTTTGATTCATATGCTTCAGCCATTAAAGTTGCTACTTTTGCGCCTATATCGAAATTGTCTGGTGTTAAAGAAGCAATTGAAAGAGCGATGGAGGGGATTTTTCTTACATATCCCTGAAGAGCTGCTCCAATGGTTCCAGAAAAAACCACGTCATCTCCAAAATTACTTCCATTATTAATTCCAGAAATAACTAAATCCACCTTTCCGATTATTGTTTCAAGCCCAAGTATTGCAGAATCGGCAGGTGTTCCACTAGTTGCGTAGCAAGGGAAGTTAATATTAGAATTCGGTAAGTCATTGATACAATTTATAGTTATTGGGCTAAATAGAGAAATAGAGCAACCTGCACCGCTACAGTTTTTATTTGGAGCTGTTATAGCAATCTCATGGTTTTCAGATAATGTATTTGCAATTGCCCAAATGCCCGGAGCATAAACTCCATCATCATTAGTGAGTAGTATTTTCATAAATTTTCCTTAAAATGTTAGATTATCGATAAGCCTTGTTTTTCCTATACAAACTGAAATTAGTATAATTGATGACGGTGAGACCAAATCTACCGGCTCAAATGTAACTTTATCACGAATACTAATATATTCAATTCTTATTAAAGATTCTTTTTCAAGATAGTTTTTAATAGATATAATAATATTACTTGCAAGTGTTTCACCCTCTAAGTATAAACGTTTACCATATTTTAATGAAGAATATATTTTATTAGCCGCATTTTTTTCTTTTATATTTAAATAGACATTTCTACTACTTAAAGCTAGCCCATCATTTTCACGTACTGTTGGAATAGCTATAATTTTTGATCCGTGATTTAAATCATTATTTAGTCGATCAATTATCAAGTACTGTTGAAAATCTTTTTGCCCAAAGTAGGCGTTATTTGGTTTTGTTATATTAAGCAATTTTGAAACGACTGTTGATACTCCTCTAAAATGACTAGGTCTCTTTTCACCTTCTAGAACAGAACTTAATTGATCATTAATTACAATAGTTTGAAACTCTTTGGGATACATTGTAGACGCATCTGGTGCAAATAATATATCAATTTCTAGATCTGAAAGTATTTTTTTATCTCTTTGAAAATTTCTAGGATATGTATTAAAGTCCTCATTTTGGCCAAATTGTGTTGGATTAACAAATAGTGTGACTATTGTGGTTGTATTTTGTTTTTTTGATTCATTGATTAATTTGATATGACCTTCATGTATAGAACCCATGGTTGGCACTAGACCAATAGGTCTTTGAACACTATTGCATATTCTTTGCATCAATGGTATGGATTTTATTATTTTCATGAGTTTATAAGAAACTTTTCTAGATGATTTTAGCTACTTATTCTTTGTGAATAGATCGATCACATTTTTGTTGGATAACTATTTCTGGTCTTTCGATAATTGTATTTCATTACAACTGGGTACTCCGCCTAGTGATGAAGCAATTCTAGTACCTCTGATAATTGCTTCAGACATTACCATAGGTGCTAGAGCATATATGGATGTAAGTGTTGATCTATCGATATTTTGAGAAGATTCCCAGGTAGATATTGAGAAAACCACATCACCATCTCCTGGCATATGGCAGGGTTGTATTGTCATTGCAAACCCATCTTGCCCTCTCTCGGCTAGTTTGTTTGTTTGAGACTTATCCAAGCATAAATTTGTTGCCACAATACCTAATGTTGTATTTTCTCTAATATTTTGATCCTCATTATTAGATGATTGGGATGAATTCAGCAAAGAGTTCATATAGGTATCGAATGTTTTATTTTTTCTATCATATGGTTTTGATACATAGGTACCGGTTTTAGGGTCTACTATATCACCAGCGGCATTAACTGCAGCAATTGCTCCAATTTGTATGCCATTATCCAAGGTTATACAATAACTACCGATACCACCTTTTAGGCATCTATCCCAACCTAGCATTTTAGATACCGTAGCACCTGTTGCGGCGCCTACGCTACCTTCATCAAATTCAATAGATGCATTTTTTGCTGCTGTGTAGCCTTCAGTTATACTTGGGCTAAAATCATTACTTAATAAGTTTAAATCAAATAAAATAGCACTAGGTACAATTGGTATGACATTTGTTCCAATGTTATATCCAACGTTCTTTTCTACAAGATATCTCATTACACCACCTGCTGTATCAAGACCAAACGCACTTCCGCCACTTAGAGATATTCCATGGATTTTTTCAACCAATTGACCCGATTTTAATAAATCAGTTTCTCTTGTTCCAGGTGCAGTTCCTCTAACATCTACACCACCTGTGGCTCCGTTTTCACAAAGAAGTACAGTACAACCAGTGCCTTTTTCTTTATTAGTATAATGACCTACGGTTATTCCCTTAATATCTGTTATTTTTCCTATTTTCATTTATATTCATTTCTCATTTAAATAAAAAAACGACTCCTAAAAGTCGCTGGGATGTTCATATTTTACTTGTCTAGGTCATTAACGATCCCAGCAGTAGTTATCAATTTAAAACAATCTTCGCTCATCCCAGATGTGGACTGCCAGTAGATACTATCAATCATTACATCTTTGGTCAAATATTAATAAATCTTATATACGATATAAAAAACTGACTATTACGGAATTCGAAATTGTAGTAATATACACAATATTAATTTTCTTGAAATACTTTGAAATACTAAGGATAGTAGTTGTGTCGGATAATTTTGGGCAATCGAGTCAATTTAAAACTATAAGTCATGCTTATGGGTTTGAAGATGTCGGAATTGTGCCAGGTGAGATTACAATTAATCCAGACCAAACCGATTTAAGCGTTTATATTGGAGAATACAAACTCGATATTCCTGTGTTAGCTTCTGCTATGGATGCCGTTATGTCTCCCGAATATGCTATATTAATGAGCCAAATGGGCGGACTTGGGGTTTTAAACCTTGAGGGTATTTATTCACGATATGAAGACTACCATGAGATAATTGATAGAATTGTCAATTCTGATGCTACACAGGCTACTAATTTGATGCAAGAAATATATGCACAACCTATTCGAGAAGAGTTGATTGCTGTAAGAATCAAACAAATTAAAGACCAAGGTGCAATTTGTGCAGTATCATTTACCCCGCAAAATGCTAAAAGACTAGCCCCAGTTGCAGTTGATGCTGGAGCTGATTTAGTTGTGATACAAGCAACGGTGACAACAGCAAGGCATCTTTCAAAAAGTAATGTGGGATTAAATTTCGATACGTTAAAAGAAATTGTCAAAGTACCTTTATTAGTTGGTAATTGTGCATCATTTGGTGCTGCTAAAGAACTTATGAATTGTGGTATTGATGGTTTATTAGTGGGTGTAGGCCCAGGAGCTGCTTGTACAACAAGAGAAGTAGTTGGAGTTGGTGTGCCACAAGTAACAGCAACTATGGAATGTGCTGCTGCAAGAGAGCAGTATTATAATGATTCTGGAAAATATGTACCAATATTCACAGATGGAGGTATCAGAACAGGTGGTGATTTGTGTAAATCAATTGCCTCTGGTGCTGATGGAGTAATGATCGGTACCCCTTTTGCTCAAACTGAAGAAGCAATTGGTAGAGGTTTCAATTGGGGAATGGCTACTCCTCATCCAGCCTTACCTAGGGGTATTAGAATAAATGCAGGAGTGAAAGGTTCTATAAAACAACTTTTATACGGACCATCAAGTCGCACAGATGGGACTCAAAATCTCATTGGGGCTTTAGAGGTAGGAATGGGAATGTGTGGTGCATATAATATCAAAGAAATGCAACAGGCAGATTTAGTTATAGCACCTTCCATACGTACAGAGGGGAAAATATTTCAGCACTCAATCTGATATTATATTTTTGGTACTTTTTGATTTTTCCCAAAGATTTTCTTTCTCTTCAAAAGATAATTCATTAAATTTTGTTTCTGTTCTAGTGCAATAATTTTCAATTCGTTTAAATCTTGTAATAAATTTTGACGTACTTTCTTGTAAAGCTATTTCAGAATCTATATCGATCCATCTAGCGAAATTGACCAAAGTAAAAAATATATCCCCAAGTTCTTCTTGTTTGGATGTTTTTGTATCAGCTTTTTTGTATTCCAATATTTCTTCTTGCAATTTTTCCATTACACCATCTATATCTTTCCAATCAAGGCCATAGGAAGCAGCTTTTCTCTGAATTTTGGTGGCATACATTAAGCCAGGTAAATTGGGGGTAACTGAATCTAAAGCAGAAGTTAAGCCTTTTGAATATAAACTTTGTTTTTTTATTTCTTCCCATTGGGACACAACTTCATTTGATGATAGTGTGGTTTTTATGCTAAATATATGTGGATGACGATCTATGAGTTTTTTTTGTAAATTATAAATAACATCATTTATAGTAAATTGGTTATTTTTTTCTGCAATATCTGAATGAAAAAGGATTTGAAGTAAAACATCTCCTAGCTCTTCTAATAAATTTTGTTGATCATTTTTATCAATAGCATTAAGTGTTTCATATGATTCTTCAATTAAATTAGATTTCAAACTTTCATGTGTTTGTTCTTTATCCCAAGGGCAACCATCAGGTCCTCTGAGCATTTGTATTAAGTTGATTAGATCTGAAAATTGTTCAGTTGGATTTATATTTATCATATCTATTTCCTATATTTAATTTATGAATCATTGACTAGTTCTACAAATAGAAATAACATTTTTATATGATAATTCTAGGTAAACTATTTCAAATATTATATAAAGTACTTTTTATAATTAGTATCACATTTATTGCTACTATGTTTCTAGTGCGAATAGCGTTTAATTCTTTGGATTGGTATGACAATGGATTTGATAGACATAGAGTCTATGAGGCAAAACAGTATGTTGGGGGATATGCAGAAAAGTTACCTTTTACACGTATTCAAATATCTGAAATTGCATCAGATATTATTAGTTATTTTAATTCAGAAGAAGAATTTCTTGATGTTAAAAAACAAAATATAAATGGTGAAATTGTCAATGTATTTAATCAAAGAGAAATAGACCACATGTGGGATGTGAAAAATTTACTTGAATTTTTATATCGAATACAAGAAGGATTAATAATTTATGTAATGCTAGTACTTACTATAGGTTTTTTCATGTCTGGTGGAGGGTATGCCCGGCAAATAATTTCATTGATCAATATTTCGTGTTATTTTACAATTTCGTTAGTTTTACTATTTGGTGTAATATCAAGTATTGCATTTAATCAGCTTTTTATTATTTTTCATCAATTAAGTTTCAGTAATGATAAATGGATTTTAAATCCCCTAACATCTAACTTAATTAGATTGTTTCCCACCCAATTTTGGGTGGAGTCAGTAACGTTAATCGGCATGTTGTTGATTTTGTTTTTTATTTCAATCCTCTTATCGCTTTATATAATAAAATGGTGGATTTATTTAAAACAAAAAGAGTCAGAAAATCGTGCTCCTAAGTATTTAAGTCCTGAAAATTAATCTACATATTTTTTTAATATGATACATGAGTTTTGCCCACCAAAACCAAATGAATTTGATAGAACATATTGAACATCGGCGCATCTAGATTCATTTGGAACATAGTCTAAATCGCATTCTGGATCTGGTGTTTCTAGGTTAATTGTTGGGTGAATAATCCCAGAGTTTATAGTTTGGATACACGCTATTGCTTCCATTGCTCCTGCTCCCCCAAGTGCGTGGCCAATCATTGATTTGGTAGAGCTTATAGGAGTTGTAATTGCGTCTTCTCCGAATACAAGTTTAATTGCTTTGGTTTCAATCATATCATTCAAAGGTGTAGAAGTGCCGTGTGCGTTAATATAGTCTATATCCTTTGGACGGAGATTTGCTTGCTTAAGAGCCATGGACATTGCGTTTGCAGCTTGTTGTCCGTTTTGTTCTGGTTGAACGGGATGAAATGCATCTGAGGAAACACCAAATCCTATTATTTCCCCATAAATTGTAGCATTTCTGTTTAATGCATGATTGAGTTCTTCTAATATAATAGTTCCTGAACCTTCGGCTGGTACAAACCCATCTCGATTTTTGTCAAAGGGTCTACTTGCCTTGGTAGGATCATCATTATTTGTTGATAAAGCTCTCATAGAACAAAAACCAGCTAAACCTAATTGACTAATTCCGGCTTCAGTTCCTCCAGTTATCATAATATCTGTTGTACCTCGTTTGATTATTTCAGCAGCTTCACCTATTGCGTGTGTTCCAGCTGCACAGGCAGTTGCTATTGTGGCGTTATAACCTGTTGCCTTTGTAAATCTACTTACGGCAGCTGATGCCATGTTGGGTAGCACTGTTGGGATGAAAAAGGGGGATATTTTTGACCCTCCTCTTGATACTAAAGTTCGTACGGAGCTTTCTAGGGTAGGAAATCCTCCATTGCCATTTCCCAATATGACTCCAGTTTTATTAAGATCAATTTTACTTAGATTTAATTGGCTATGTTCAACAGCCATAAGGGCTGAAGCTATAGCTATTTGGATGAATCTAGATAAACGATTAGATTCTTTGACTTCAATAAATTCATGTGGGTCAAAATCAGATGCTTCCCCTGCTATTTTGCAGGGGTAATCTGTGGTGTCACAAAGAGTCATAGGCCCTATTCCAGATATACCATGAATTAATTTATCCCAAAAATTATCTACATCATTTCCAAGAGGTGAAATGATTCCCATACCAGTAATTACAACTCTAGTAGAATTTGTATTCACATTCTCAACCGTCAAAATGTTCAAATGATAAATAAAAGTGACACAATTTGTAGTATATGACAAAGATTATAAATTGAGAAGTAATGATTTAGGAATTAAATACATAGCTTTCTTTAGATATTCCCAATATTTTTTCACGAGCTTCTGCAGCAATAAATAAAGAACCTGTTATTAGAATTAAATCATCAGGACCTAATGTGTTTTTTGCTATTTCAATTGATTTTTTTATTGAGTTAACCGTTGAAATTGTGACACCAAAGTGTTTAAAAGTATCTTGAAGGACATTTATTGGGGTATGTTTGGGATGTCTTGAATGAGTGGCAATATATTTTGTATTACCTTTATCATTTTCTAATAGAATCTTTATCATATTTTTAATGTCTTTATCTTTTGATGTTCCAAGGATTATGGTGATATTGCGAAAAGTATAGTTGTCATGTATTGCTTGTATCATTTTTTCGACTGAGTAAGGATTATGAGCTCCGTCTAATATAATTAAAGGATCAGTAGAAACCTTTTCAAGTCTACAAGGCCAGTAAGTGTCTTTAAATCCTGTATCTATTGATGTTTCTGAGATAGGGAAGTTAGATTCTTGTAACAATTTTGCTGTTATAAATGCTGTTGCAGAATTCTCTATTTGATAATCACCAATCAGTGGAATTGTTAATGTGGTTTTTCCAAATTCAGAGTTTAAAGTATATGTTTGAAAATCCATTGATTTTCTTATTGGGATAATTTCACAAGACTCTTGAATTGCAATGTATCGATTATTCTGTTTCTTGCAAACTTCTTTGATGATTTTTAAAACTTCAGGTTTTTGTGGAGCAATAACTGTAAATTTATTTGGTTTAATTATTCCAGATTTTTGTAGAGCGATTTCTTTTAATGTACCGCCTAATATTCCAGTATGATCCAAGCTGATAGATGTAATAATACTAATGTGCGGGGTAAGAATGTTAGTAGAATCTAATTTCCCACCTAAGCCAACTTCTATAACATTGATATCTGTATTTTCTTTATCAAAAATGTAAAAGGCTAAAACCGTTAAAAACTCAAATAATGTTATTTGATTATCAGGATTTTTTTGATTGTATTGTTGGACTTCAGGCCACATTTCGTAAAATGAGTTTGTAAATTTATTTTTGGATATTTCCTTACTTCCGATTTGAATTCGCTCGGTAATTTTATGGATATGTGGAGATGTAAATAATCCTGTTTTATAACCCTCAGTTTTTAGTATAGAGGATATAAACACTGCGGTACTTCCTTTGCCTTTCGTTCCAGCAATATGTATGTTAGGGGAAGAGTTTTCAGGATTTCCAAATATTGTTGAAAAATTTATAATCCTATTTAAATTATAACGTCTTTTTTTAGCAATATTGTTATTCGCAATAGTTCCAAAATCGGTAAGACTCATTAAATCTTTAAGTGCTTCTTTGTAACGCATTATCGCCCAATAGATAAAGTAAAATTGCTTTAGGTAATTTATATTAAGTTATTAGTTTTTTTTAATCAATGAAGATAAAATTAAATTTGTATAATGTGATAGAATTGTGTAGTTGTTTTATATCTAATATAAATAATTGAAACTAATATTAAATCAAAAATATTTTGGAACATAGATAATATTTTGGAACAAAACGATAAATATCACGCATTAAGACATTCAGCTGCGCACATTATGGCATCTGCAGTGTGTAAGTTATATCCAGATACAAAATTTGGTATTGGACCGGTAATTACTGATGGGTTTTACTATGATTTTGTATTAGATAAACGATTATCTGAATCGGATTTAGATGAAATTGAAAAGATAATGCAGCAAGAAATTAATAAGAATCTTTCTTTTGAAAAACAAATTATTACAAGACTCGAAGCATTAGAACTGTTCTCCGATCAACCATTTAAGCTAGAGATAATAGATGAAATTGATAAAGAGGAAGATATTTCTATTTATAAACATGGTGATTTTCAAGATCTTTGCGCAGGGCCTCATGTTGTATCAAGTAAAGATGTAACGGCATTTAAACTTCTATCAGTTGCAGGAGCATATTGGCGGGGAGATGAAAATCGACCAATGATGCAAAGAATTTATGGTACAGCTTTTGATTCTAATGAATTACTAGATGAACATTTAAAATTAATTGAAGAGGCTAAAAAAAGAGACCATCGGGTTTTAGGAAAAGAATTAGGTTTGTTTTTTATGGACCCTATAGCACCTGCTAGTCCATTTTTTCTACCTAAAGGTACAATAATTTATAACGAATTAGTTAATTATGTTCGCGAACTATATCATCAATACGAATATCAGGAAGTTATTACCCCGCAAATTTTTTCTACTGATTTATGGAAACAATCAGGCCATTATGATAACTACAAGGATAATATGTATTTTGTTATGGCAGAAGATAGAGAATTCGGTATAAAACCTATGAATTGTCCTGCTCATGCAGTTTTATATAAATCAGGCCTAAGATCATATAGAGAATTACCTTTTAGGGTTGCAGATTTTGGACGATTACATAGATTTGAACGATCAGGAGTTGTACAGGGTTTAACTCGAGTTAGACCTTTTTCTCAAGATGATGCCCATATATTCTGCACAATTGACCAGGTAGATCATGAAATTGATTCTCTAATTGCAATGTTCAAACAAACTTATGATATATTCAATTTTAATGATGTCAGGATAGCTTTGTCATTACGACCAGAGAAAAGAGTGGGCGAAGAAGAAATGTGGGATAGGGCTGAGTTAAAACTTCAAAAATGCCTAGAAGATAATAATATTAATTTTAAAGCGTTTCCTGGTGAGGGTGCTTTTTATGGGCCCAAAGTGGATTTTTTTGTTCCTGATGCCTTAGGAAGAGAATGGCAATTAGGAACAATTCAATTAGATTTTTCTTTACCAGAACGATTTGATTTAGAGTTTGTTAATGAAGATGGGCAAAGATCTCGTCCTGTTATGGTTCACCGTGCCATGTTAGGTTCTTTGGAAAGATTTATGGGGGTCCTAATTGAACATTTTGCCGGAGCAATGCCGCCATGGCTTTCTCCATTACAAGTTTTAATAATTCCTATTGCTGATAGACATCAAGATAAAGCATTAGAATTAAAGTCCAGGTTGGTAGATTTGAATGTACGAGTCGATATAGATTCAAGAAATGAAAGAATGAATTCAAAAATACGTGAAGGTCAAATGAATAAAACACCATATATGGTTATTTTGGGCGATAAAGAAATTGAATCAGGTGGAGTTTCTATAAGGCTAAGAACTGGAGAAAATTTACAATCAATATCAGTAGAAGACTTTATCAATACAATTAAAGATAAAATTGATAAACGTGCAATAGAACTTTGGTAATCTTTAAAATAATTCTCTTTCTAAATTGCAGAATGCACTTTACCACAATTAATGTATATGTTAATATTCTTATCCTATGATTTTTGTTGTTTCTATAAGGTAGTTTAATATAGCTAAAGATTACAGAATTAATAATCAAATAAGATCTCAGACGGTCAGAGTTATATCTGATAAGGATGAACAGGTTGGAATAATTAGTTTGCAGGAAGCATTAGATTTGGCTAATCAGCGCGATTTAGATTTAGTTGAAGTCGCTCCTGGAGCAGAACCACCAGTTTGTAGAATTCTTGATTATGGTAAATTTAAGTATGTTCAAACTAAAAAAGAGAAGGAAGCAAGAAAGTCGCAAAAGACAGTTAGTTTGAGAGAAGTTAGGTTTAAATCTGGTATTGATAAACATGATTTAGATGCAAAGATACGAGTTGTAGGTAAATTGCTTGATTCTGGCAACAAGGTTAAGGTTAGTGTTATGTTTAGAGGAAGAACTATAGCTCATCCTGATATTGGGGTCTCTTTATTA
>CEOQ01293366.1_pt1 | contig 23007 bp, 25 predicted proteins | sample 361351 | NCBI WGS metagenome assembly CEOQ01 (sample SAMEA2619907, study PRJEB7988) | marine metagenome | biome: marine biome (ENVO:00000447); feature: deep chlorophyll maximum layer (ENVO:xxxxxxxx); material: "saline water (ENVO:00002010), including plankton (ENVO:xxxxxxxx)" | depth 60 m | reverse complement strand
CCGCGAGAGGCTTGCACCCCTACGCGATTTCCAGTCGCGCCCGTTCGTCCACTCCGGCACCTCTCCACATATCCCAAAGACCACTATAACGAACGTGGGGACACCATTATATTATCAGTATATTCGAGTGTCTATCACACCTTCACATCACACATCACATATTGACTTTATTTATGCCTATCATTAGCATAATTTATATCTAATATTAAGGGAGCCACTGAAGTGGGGAAAAAATACCTTGGAATTATCCTAGTTATACCGTTTTTAATCATTCTTGCGATTTCTTCGATATCATGCGCTAGTGACGACACACCTGTATTAAAAATAGGCGGCATTCCTGATCAAGACGCCGCCAGGCTAGCAAGAAGATATGAAGATTTCTCCAAGTATTTATCAGATCAGCTCCAAGTCCAAGTGGAATATGTACCTAGCATTAATTATGCAGCAGTAGTAACAGCGTTTACACAAAACGAATTACAGGTGGCATTCTTTGGGGGCCTTACGGGAGTCCAAGCACGCCTGCAAAACCCTGGAGCCGTCGCTATAGTACAGAGGGTAAACGACGCTAAGTTCAATTCCATATTTGTAGCTAATCCAGATCTTGAACTAACATCTCTAGAAGATCTGAATACTGCATCAAAAGATCTTACTATTACTTTCGGTAGCGAAAGCTCAACATCGGGACATTTATGGCCTCGACATTTTCTCGAGGAAGCTGGAATAGATCCAGCAGTAGCCTTTAAATCAGATCCTAATTTTTCTGGGTCACACGATCTTACATGGAAATTAGTGGAAGGCGGGTCATTCGACATTGGAGCTCTCAGTGAATCTGTATGGAAAAGAGCTAAGGAAACCGGCAAAGCAGACCTTTCAAAAGTTGAAGAGTTCTATATAACTCCGGATTACTTTAACTATAACTGGACTGTTCGGCCTGGACTAGACAAGATATACGGGCAAGGCTTTACCAACAATATTAGAAAAGCCTTGTTAAATTTGAACATGGAAGAACACTCTGAGATTTTGGAGTTATTCAGTACGGACCAGTTTATCGAAACTAATAACTCCAATTACACAGCCATACAAGAAGTTGCTGAAAATCTAGGTATCATAAAGTAGTGATCGAATCGAAAGCGCGTCCAGCAGTATCTTTAAACTCCGTTCACAAACGCTACGGTACTACTGACGCTCTAATCGATATCAACTTATCCGTCGAACCAGGAGAGGTAGTTGCATTAGTTGGACCGAGCGGCAGCGGAAAGACTACTCTCCTGAACACCATCTGCGGACTGACAATCCCAGACTCTGGTGAAATTTCTATATCCGGACAATCTCTCACTAACATAAAACACCGGAAGACACTGGCCACATTAGTTGGAATAGTAAGCCAACAATACGGCCTTATCCCCACCCTGCCTGTCGTTCAGAATGTCCTAGCCGGCAAATTAGGGTCATGGACCAACCTCAAATCTGTTCTGTCATTAATATGGCCTCAAGACCGGAAACAAGCATCATCAATCTTATCTTCCTTAGGGCTAGATGAAAAAATAAACGAACGCACTTCCCATCTTTCTGGAGGTGAACAACAGCGAGTAGCCGTCGCAAGAGTTTTAATTCAATCTCCCGATGTAATTTTGGCGGATGAACCAGTAGCATCCTTGGACCCGGCCTTAGCAGAATCTGTCATGGGCCTGTTGTCACGAATCACTCAAGTCGATAACAAAACACTGATTTTAAGCTCACATTCTCCATATCTAATACAAACCTACTGCTCAAGGATAATCGGCATCCGTCAAGGAAGAATAATATTTGACATGCCCATATCCGAAATAAACGACGACATATTCCACGATTTGTACGAAACTAATCAGATTTTACAGAGATGAATTCTGTTAAATATAATCTCTAAAACATATCGAAGCTCCAAGCTACTCACATGCATACTTGTTTTGATATTTGCATGGAGCTTCACGGCTATAGATTGGAGTAACCCGATCTTACACACTGGAGGATGGCAATCATTTATAAAATTCCTATCAGCATTATTCCCACCAGAATTATCGCCTGCTTTTCTAATACTATGCGTTAAAGCGACCTGGCAAACAATAGTATTTGCAGTGACTGGTATGTCAATCGCTTTTCCTCTAGGCCTTATCCTAGGAATAATTGCTTCGGGAAAAATAATCGACGACGATTCTCATTTGAAGGTATGGGTAATAGTGCCCACTAGGTTTTTACTGGCGCTCATGAGATCTATTCATGAGCTTGTCTGGGCAGTTCTGTTAGTAGCTGCATTAGGTCTCTCCCCGCTTGCAGCGATAGTGGCATTGGCAATTCCGTATGCTGGCATTTTAGGACGAATATATGCTGAATTATTACAAGACACCCCCTCCCAGCCGATCTTAGCCCTAAAATCCACAGGGGCTTCGCCATTTAAGATCATCTGTTATGGACTATTACCATTATCATTACCCGACATGCTTGGGTATACATTTTATCGATTCGAATGCGCTATACGAGCTGCAGCAATATTGAGTTTTATAGGAATACAGGGCATCGGGTACCAAATACAGTTGTCACTGCATGATCTATTATTTAACCAAGTATGGACACTGCTAATTTTCCTGCTGGTTTTGATAGTGGTAGTAGATTTCTGGAGCGGTAAACTCCGAAGAAGCCTAACAGAATGAATTATTTTACAAATAAATTAAGACTTATGATCTATAAAAAGACCCCAATCTCATTCACCCACTTGTCTTTTATACTGATTTGCGCCATTGCAATTGCAGCTTGGACAACAATATTTATTCAAGGCGATACTGGATTCTTAGACTTATTTATTAGTCAAACATGGTCAAACGCTTCTCGCTTTGCATCAAACATGGCTGGAGTAAATCACACAGAAACTCCTGCTTTCTTAATTCTAGACAGGTGGATAGATACAGGGATATTAGCTTATGAAACTCTGTGCATGAGTATTATCGCGATATTTATTTCCGGATTACTTGCTATCACTACTATGCTGCCGGCAGCACGTAATATATCGATAGGACAAAGCACTTCGGTTTCCGGTACCATATCTTATTACACAGTACGCCTAAGTTATGCGTTTTCTCGCGCGGTACCCGAATTGATATGGGCTCTCATAATAGTATTTTTCTTGTCCCCAGGAGTTCTAGCGGGGGCTTTAGCGTTGGCACTACATAACTTTGGAATCATTGGACGTCTCACCGCAGAGACGGTTGAAAACATAGATACAAAGCCAATAGACGCTTTAAAATCTAACGGAGCCAGTAACGTCCAAATATTCCTTTATGGAATTCTCCCACAAACTCTCCCTCAGTTCCTGACGTACTCCCTTTATAGGTGGGAAGTGATAATAAGGACCACCGTGGTCATTGGATTTGTGGGAGCAGGTGGATTAGGGAAAGAATTCATACTCAGACTAAACTGGTTCCACTACACAGACGTAAGTTTAATAATTGTGTGGTATATCATGCTAGTGACCGCTGTCGATATAATAAGTTTTTGGCTACGTAAATTGGCAAGATTCGAATGAGTAGAATAACAGCTATTTCACTACGCGAACGACTAATAAAATTGGACTGGATATATAACTTGGATCACACGTCCATCTTGAAGAGCGTCAAAATAAGAATGGCTATCATCGGGATTTTGAAGCCATCTCCTTACAAAATAAGCACATAGATTAGCAAGCTGCGTGCAGACAGAATACTCAGACTGAACGTAACAGAAATTCTCCAAGACCGCAGGAGATGGTATTTCCTCTTCCTGGTGTAAGAACTGATTCATAAACTCTGGGGCAACAGATTTTCCCTGTCCTGCAACGATCAAGCTGTAGTCTCGAACAGGTAAATCTGATTCCATGATATTTTCGTGACCGATAGCACTCATATTGGTTTCATCGACAAACAAATTTAAAGCCATCAAAAACTTACTAATCGTTATTTCAGAAGGACTACCCAAAAATGAGTAAGGGCTATCTGTTCTCGACTTGGCAGTCACAAACTCTTCTTTATTTATGTAGGCGATAATTGCCGGGACTTCTCTGCGCAATAAAATATCCAAGCAATCTTGAATCAAATCGGCTCTTTTTTGTGGGTTCCAAGAAGTGAAAAAGCCTGTTCCCTGGTAGACATCTCGAGGATTGATATGACTCGGAGTACCCGGTTCGCCTAAAGGGCTACCAAAATGACGCCGACACAAAGCGTTGAATTCGCCATTCATGGATATACACTGACCTTCGTGAACGAGAAGTCCTAGATGAACATGATGACGCTGATTCGAGTCATTAAAGCTATTGCCAGTATCCCCAGACTCGCCCATATAGACCAGGTACATGCTATACCTCCACTGAATGTTTTAATCCAACGTCAATCGGACCCTAATCGGATAATATCGCATTAAATTAAAAAGGTAGAAACCGAGAAGTAGATTATTCCCCGTCAGCGGAACCACCTGAGTCAGAACTGTCTGTCGCAGTTTCTTCACCGGCTCCACCATCCGTAGCCATTGGCTGAGAATGACGCGTAACTTCGATTCGTACTACCATTTCTTCACTATCTGTAACTATTGTGATATTGCTTGGGACCTTAACATCTCCAGCTCTAAGAACAGACGATGTTTCCGTCATCCCGTTGATATCAACTTCTATTTCCGATGGAATTTCTAATGGCAAAGCTTCCACCAATATTTCTCGCATCTGAAGGGCCGCAGTCCCACCGGCTAACCTTGCTCCTAAAGCTTCTCCCGTCAGAACAAGCGGCACCAAGGATGTAACCTTTTGGTTGGCCGCAACCGCGAGAAAATCTACATGTAATATATCCCCTCGAACAGGATGCCATTGGACTTCCCGAGCAAAAGTAAGCTGCTCATCGCCTTCCCCATCCACTGACACAGTTATAGGGGTAGTTCCCCCCGAACTTGCCAACGCTCTCACAATCTCTTTTTGTGCGCACTGTAATGCCCTTGACTCAATCTCTGGACCATACAGATGCACTGGGATAATTCCTTCCTGACGTAATCGTTTCACTTTCTTCCCGATTACATCACGGACCTGCAGTTGTATTTTTACGGCTTCTGTAGTCATACTACCGATTCTCCTTCTACGCTAAGAGTCAATATCAACAACTGACTCTCGAGCTAACAAGACAAGTGTACCAAAGTTAGGGATTCAATGATATCATCCGGGGTATAGCTTGAAAACCTTTATTGATCATTCGCAATCTACCAATACGCTTGTATGTTCCTTATAGTCATCTAAGACTGCTCGGTTAAGATTGACAGTTACGCTATCATTGTTCTGGGAACAACCTTAAGGTTTTAACAAGTAGGTTCAAATGGAGGTTAGGATATGGCATCACACTCACTAGGTCTGACTTTACATCAAGCAGCTCGGGAAAAGGGTGTCCCATTTACGCTCGAAAATGAACCTACAGATCACGAAGTTACATTACACGGAATGAAATTCCACTACCTTGAGTGGGGAGAGCCAACTAAACCTCTTATTGTCATGCTTCACGGCGGTTCCCAGCAGGCCCACAGTTGGGACTTCGTTAGTCTGCCATTATCCGAAAACTATCACATTCTAGCTCTAGACCAGCGCGGCCATGGCGATAGCGCCTGGGCTAGCGACGGGGACTATTCTACAGAAGGGCACCAAACAGATATAGACGCCTTTGTATCTAACCTAGGTTTAAGCGGGTTTCATCTCATTGGACATTCCATGGGAGGAAGAAACAGCTATGTCTGGGCTTCTAGTAATTCAGAAAAACTACGCTCACTTACAATAGTGGATACCGGGCCAGAAGCACAACACAGAGGACGAAATAGAATTCAAAATTTCAGGGAGTTGCCTGATGAGCTTGATTCTTTTGAAGATTTCGCCAACAGGGTTCAGGAATACACCGGAAGAACTCGTGAACAGACCCTAGGTGCCTTGAAATATAGCATACGCGAACGTGAAGACGGAAAATGGACATGGAAATACGACAAATTACTCAGGACACCAGGACACCAAACACCCCAGCCTAGCTCCGAACAACTATGGGAAGCCGTCGCTAAGATAACCTGTCCAACTCTAGTAGTTCGAGGTGGCAATAGCGATATATTTGCACACGAAACCATGGAAAAAATGAGCCAAGTCATTCCTAATTGCTCTACAGTAACGGTGCCGAATGCGGGACATTTAGTAGCAGGCGACAACCCTACTGATTTTCTGGCCGCAGTTAACAGTTTTTACAGCACGATCAAATAAGCTTTCTACAATGGTCATAAGGCCTTGATTTAGATATTCGGCGATGCATGATGAACGACAAGTTTCCAGCCAGAATCTGATCGGCAAAATACATTTGTCGCAATAACGCCAAAGTTATTGGCGCGACCTTGCAGTACGCTAGTAATATTCTCAACACATGTAACCCAGCCACAATCTCCATCAGTATCTATCGCCAAATACTGTATATTGAAATGCATCAAAGAAGCATTTTCAAAAATGCCTTGCCAGCTGACTCGGATTTGATCCCATCCCGACAGTGGCCTCCATCCCGGATGAATGCAGAGTGCCCTTCCAGATATCTCGCAAATTGCGTCCATTTTATCGATATCTAAAGAACCAAATGCTTCATAAAATGTTTCGTTAGCCTGTCTTAGGCTTTCTATATCTGAATGGTCAGACAGCATAACAGACTCCTTGAGGTTAAAAAACTACGTAAGAACCTTACTAGCAATTCCGCGAAGAGACTCTAAGGCCGGTTCTTCAGAAGCTGTCGCCAGTCTAACCATCACTCTATTAGCTCCGGCGTCTTCAAAAGCCTTCAACAATTCTGCATCAGCAGGTTGTCCATACACTGATATCGATATGCTATTGGGATCACGTCCTCGTTCTTTACAAAGCTTATCGATTTCGCCGCGACCCAATCGTACATCCTCCGGCGTGACTCGATTCGGCATCCAACCATCTCCCCAATTCACCACCCTACGAAATACATTTTTCGCCATGCCTCCGATTAAAACTGGTGGATGTGGTTTTTGAATTGGCTTAGGCATACAAATTACTGACGGAAAATCAATCAAATCCCCATGAAACTCAGCTTCTTCTTGAGTCCATAGTTCCTTCATAGCAAGAATAGACTCTCGAGTATATTTAACCCTGTCCTTAAAATCGATCCCAAACAATTCAGTCTCTTCCTTTAACCAACCAGTTCCAATGCCAAACAAAAAGCGCCCTTTTGAGCAATAATCTAGTGAAGCTATCTCTTTAGCCAACAGGAGTGGATTTCTCTCTGGTATTAAGCATATTCCAGTTGCAAGTTTCAGGGTTGTTGTTACCATAGATGCCCGAGCCAAAGCGATAAACGGGTCAATTATATTGTAGTACTCATCTGGCAGGACTCCATCTGCACTTCCAGGCCATTTAGTTTTATTACCGGCTGGGATCACTGGATGCTCTGGAACCCACAGAGATTCAAACCCTAATTTTTCACAGTTCTCCGCCAGTACCGCCGAATCTATCGATGTACCGGTAACGAACATTGCAATGCCTATATCCATATTCCCTCCAGCCCTGTTTGGAGATCTGCCTATCACGATATCTAACAAAAAAGGATCGCATGGTCATATATGACCATGCGATCCTTTTTTACAATCCCTACCTGTCTAGTGCATTGGAGAGAAAGCAGATGGTATCAAAACCTTATTCTCTTGCTTCACTAGAAATTCTCTAGTCGGCGGTGGCCAGTGCTCAGTTGCACCAGCTTCAGCCCTTATACGGTTACGTTCTTCCAAATCTTTATATGGCCAAATATGCACCCACTTGTTAAGACCGCCTAATTCGGTATACATTCCTGCGGCCAAAGGAGAAAATTCTTCTCTATGCGGCACGGAGTTCCCCCACCGCTTCAATACTTCTCCCATGGAACCTGGTTGATACGTATAACTTCTCATTTCATATACATTGCCTAGAGCCTGATCACCGCCCAACGGGCGCATGAAATCTGCGGGTATAAATATCTCCGACTCCATATTGATAATTAACCCATCACTCTTTGGCGGCCAGTTAGGATCTTTGCCCGCTTCCTCTCTAATTTTTGTTCTTTCATCCAAATCCGCATAGGGCCACACGTGAATGACCTGGTTAAGGGGACCAATTTCCGTATGCCAAAAAGCGGCCAGTTTTGAATATTTTTCTCTATGCGGCAAGGCTTCTGCAAAGTTAGCCTCAAACTGAGGAACTCCTCCGGGTTTCAGAGTATACGTACGTACTTCATATATCATTAGAATCCAACCTCTTTACAAATTTAAGGTCCTAGGACCGATCGGGCCAAGTGTAGCAAAAAGGGACTATCCCAGCAAATAAGTCCTTAAGACCACATGTCTTATTTTTAGCTTAGATAACCGATATGTCTACGAAGGCTCAAGCTCGCTGGCAGAATCAATAGCGTGGCCACTCCCATAACTATGACAGTAAAATCCAGATCGTATATATCCGCTATAAAGCCGTATACCAACGGTGCCAATATTGTTCCAATTTCGTTAGTTGTATAGAAAAATCCATAAAGGCGGGCTCTGCGGTGTAGCGGCACCAAAGACGCTACTGAAGCATACAAAGCAGATGATGTGCCATTAAGTCCAATGCCCATAATCGCTAAAATAGGGATCAGCGCCATCGGCGGCACAACCAATGTTGCTATCAATAATACAGCAGTAAGACCTTTGGTCGCCCAAATAAGACTTACAGCACTGAATTTGTCACCTAGCCAACCTACGACATATTTCCCAACTGCGCCACCACCAAATAATATCACTAGCAGTATACTGATCTGAGCAGGTTCCATGCCTTTTGCATGCATAATGAACGGAAGGAATACTAACGCTGAAGACCTAGTGGCACTGTCCAAAACTCCGATACCACTAAGAGTTACAAATCCTGCCATATTGGTCCGCCCACCATCAGATAAAACTGTATCTTTTGTCACGGGCTCCGGCCTGCCAATATCAACGGCTTTTTTGAATGGAGCACAAAAGACCATAAATACAAGGGCACAAATACCAGTAATTAATAAAGTTGCTCTCCAGCCGAAAGGAATGGCAAGCAAAGCGAAAGCTGGCGCCACCATCTTACCCAAGTCTCCTGAGAAATTCACCGTGCCAACAGCTTTTGATACACCTCTTTCATCATACGCACGAGACACCATACTCGAACCGAGCGGATGTTGCGTCCCTCCGCCTAACCCTCCAACAAAAGAAACAACTAATAGCAAAGGAAACACTGAGCATAACGCCATCGCCATGAGGCCTATTGAAACCCACGCATTTCCCAGTAAGAGCAACCAGAATTCGCCGGTCGTCTCAGCAAGTATGCCAACCGGAATCTGAAACACTGCTGTTGCCCCAGTAAAAACTGATCGCAACAATCCTACTTCAGCATACGACAAGCCAAGATCGTCCTTTATCGCCGGCAATAAAGGTACCAACAAGGCAAAGAACAGATCACTCCAAACGTGCATCACAGACGAGAATATAAGGACATATCTAGGAACTGTTGGAGTTGGCACTATAGCACTAGTAGACAGAAAACCCCCATACCTATCTCTTGAATTTCGGAAAAGTTACACCTAGACGAACATTTAGTCAAATCCTCTTTTGACATGGATAACCAAAGAGACCTATCATATCGTCATAATAATCCCCATAGGAGAATCTAAATTGGCCACCATTGGTGAATTAAAAAACCAGTACCATCAACTAGACCAAGAACTTTCATGGAAGTCCGAAGAGGCTATCGAAAGTTCCTGCCTATTAGCCTTTAATTACGAATACACCGATCAGGACACCGAGGTTAAGATTGACACTGATGAATTCACCGCTGTCTGCCCGTGGACTGGTTTACCAGATTATGGGACGTTGTATATTGATTACATACCATCCTCTAGTTGCATAGAACTAAAGTCCCTAAAATTCTACTTGCTTTCATATCGGGACGTAGGAATAGTTCAGGAACATGCAGTAAATCGCATACTGAACGATCTTGTTGATCTATGCAAACCTAAAAGTATGAAGATCACTCTTGATTATAAAACTCGAGGGGGAATACACACGTCCGTCTCGGTTGAACACAATACGTAGGGGGCGTAAATGAAATTCTCGGGAACATTTATTATTATTGTGGCACTATTCATAACGGTGCTCATTACTTCCAACATAGTCGCTGTGAAGCTTATACATATATTAACCCTTCCGGAGCCATTTTTAGGGGACGCTCTGATTTTCTTACCAGCTTCAATAATAATCTTCCCGATTAGCTACATAATAGGAGACGTATTAACCGAGGTCTACGGCTTCAGAACTGCTAGAGGTGTTATTTGGTTAGGGTTTGCCTGCAATGTGCTAGTAGCTATCGTGCTATGGCTTACCGGTATAATACCAGCGGTGATTTTCTGGGAGAACCAAGATGCTTATATGAGTATTCTAGGCCAATTCCCTCTAATTCTAATGGGCTCATTTGTCGCATACTTGATAGGGGAGTTTTCTAACTCAGCCACCTTATCTATTTTGAAAGTAACCACTAATGGAAAATACTTGTGGCTAAGAACAATTGGGTCCACAGTAGTTGGTCAAGGATTCGATTCTTTTGTATTTATTTTTATAGCCTTTGGAATTAGCGGGGCACTCGGACCTGAAACGCTATTTAGAACGGCTCTATTGCAATGGTGGGTAAAAATAGGCTACGAAGCCTTAGCAACTCCACTAACTTACGCTGTCGTAAACTACATCAAGAAAAAGGAACAAATGGACGTATATGACCCACCGAGATCGCTAAATCCTTTTGGTGTTTTCAGATAAGGATCTATTAGCAAATTGTGAATCCTAAACCCACAATAAGGCAAGCTATACAAAATCTGTTACAGAACATGCCGGCGAGCCAAAAGCTAAGGCTATTTGTAAGGAACAACATCTACAAATTGATAACGCTGGACAGATGCTGTGGAAACAACGGTCAACCAGGATGTTGAAGGAAATAGTCGCCTAGTCTAGGCTATTCGGTCCATCAGACAACTACTAGGCCATTACCAAAGAACCCTCAGACACGGCTAGCCCGACCCACCAATGCCTACCTCTTCCGCGACGCCTTCTCTCGAATCCAGCTGAGGTGAGTTTCATACCAAAACTTCGCTGACCAACAGGCTGATAACCATGCTCAGCACACCATTCCAAATACGCTGAGTATAAATCTTTGGCCATTACCATTTCTTCTGATCCGACAACACAAATGTTCTCTACAAAGTCTCCCAACGCATCCTTGGGTGCCATTTGGAATGTAGGCGTCTCTTGAGGTTTAGCAACAATGTCATATTTCAGTTGTTCGGGTTTAATACTCGTATAATTCGTATTCCGATCCGGTATTGCAGTGGCGCAATACTTCAGCAGATTTATGTATTGTTGAACCCCACCGAAATCACTCCAACAAAGCTCCTTACCGTCCAATTGACTAGTGTCTAGCACGAAATTTGCTGAATCAACTGCAAACAGTTTCTGGTAATCTTTCGGACACCTCCATGTCGGAGTCATTAATCCATCCCTAAAGGCTTCTGCAATTAGGGATATTATGCAATGGGCCGTTTCCAACTCAGTTGAGCAATTACTATCAGGAATATCACCACATACACCACGTATGATGCGATCGGTCTCCATTACGGAGCATGCAAATGCAGCTCTGACCTGATTGTTTCCCCTTCGTATGAGATCGGCATTGTCAGTAACCTCAAGGGGTATCAGTGGTTTAGCAACGGAAAGGTCTGATGCAATAAACTCACTTTGACTCGAAACCAATCGGGCAGTCATTATGCCTCGTTCAACGGCTTCTAATAAAGCGACCCCTAGAGTAAGGTTTTCAACAAGTAAATATATATGTTCTGATGGCGACACACCCACACCTCCGCATTCACTTGCCTATAGTGTAATCTGATTAGCACTCAAAACGACAAGAGGGCAGCATGAGAGTTTTCACCAATTCTTAAACAGGTATCGTTAGATTAAATTAGGACTGTTAGTCGTTAATATTCATCACTACTTTGATCACATTATCCTGCTGTTGGTCATACATGTCATAAGCGTTTTGAACTTCTGAAAAACCCATCTTATGTGTGATCAATTTACTTGGATCAGCCCACCCACGTTCTGTAAGCGACACCATATCTTTAATCTGGGTAATCGGATCACCGCTTCGGGCACCAGTTGTTGGTATGATACGGGGTTGTTGCTCCATCCAGTAGTTATGTTCTATCGGTACGTATTTATCAGTCTGAATACCAAATACAATAATGGTGCCAAATTGGCGTATCTGGCTGAATGCCATATTCAAGGTATCAGGGTATCCCGCGGCTTCCACTGTGATATCTGCCCCGACTCCTCCGGTTATTTCAGATATAGCTTCACTCAAACTCTCCTTGTCCGGATTAATCCTATGAGTAGAGCCAAACTCTTTTGATTTTTCCAATCTGTAATCCAAAAGATCTGCTACTATCACATTGCGGGCGCCCATCCTGGACACCAGCATGGTAAAACTTAGTCCGATACTTCCCTGTCCCAGTATTAATACATTTTGACCCAAGACGCTACCCATCTGACGACATGAGTACAATACCGTACCTGAAGGCTGGCACATAACCCATTCATCTAATGACCCTGTATCCGGTAAAAGTGCCATTCTTGTCGGATCAGATATAACATATTCACACAACCCACCAGTTCCACGGTACGGGATAGTTATCACTCTCTGACCTTCTTGAAAGTCATCGGTTTTACTATCCACAACTATTCCTGCCAGTTCATGACAGGGTGAACCAGGTTTCATCGGATAATCTTCCTCAACAGTAGAACTGTACCCGTGTCTTATATCGCTTCCGCACACTGAAACTCGTTCAAGCTTTATTAAGCATTGACCATCTGAAGGAACGGGAGTCTCCACATCCACAAATTCAAAATTCTTAGGACCAACTAACCTTGCTGATTTCATAGTAAATTTCTCCTTCAGATTTTATGCCGCTATAGTAATATCAATTCGAACAGCATATCAAGTATAGTATTTATTATCTTCTGATTCGTAACGCCCTATTACGGCCACATTATCCAGCCGATGCGATCGGTACGCGCCTTAAATAAATGGCCTCCACCGGTGGTGACGTATAACGTTTTCATATCTCTATCGCCAAAACAACAATTGGTGGCACGTTCAACTCTTATCGGATGTGTCTCTAAAACCCTGCCAGTTGGAGAAAACACATAGATCATAGGACCAGGCCCCCCCGACTCCCAGCCAGCACAAGCAACTATATTGCCATCGATGTCTAATGTCATACCGTCCACACCCCTCTGGACCCCATTAATATCAACACCAAACGTGTGTAGGGTTACATAATCGCCTAATGTACCGTTTTTGTTTATGGGGTAAGCACGAAGCTCCCTACGCTTATCAACTCCATAATCGCTTTGCGCAACATACAGAGTTTTTTGATCACGGGATATTAAGATACCATTGGGACGGGTAATGTCAGTTGTAATACGACTTAGTCGCCATTGACTGGCTCCTTCTGGATCTAATCGTAAGACTGACATATGGTCCAGCGCTTGGTCTCCGCTACCACCAATACCGCTGTAAGGATCCGTAAACCAGATTCTTCCAGAACGGTCTACAACCAAATCATTAGGGTTGTTATGGGGGATTTGGTCAAGCGTATGCGGCAAAGAACTTATCGTTCTCTGGTCAGCTTCAAATCGAACAATACGCCGACCAGCCTGCTGGCACCCATATAAATTACCACCTGAATCAAAACACAAACCATTAGTGTTAGATGTGCCAGTAAAATATTCCTCTACCTCCCCTGTATCCGGGATATAACGCATAATCCGAGAACCTTGAATATCCGTAAATAGCACTGATGATCCGGTCCACACAGGCCCTTCTGTTGTTCCACCATATGGGCCAGCTACCAATTCAAACTCCCAATTCATGAAACACCTCCTCCTGTAATGGTTGCCCGGGGCAAGTATATTATCCCCCGTTAGGGATGTCATTACAGTTATGAATTTGACACACAAATTGGGCCACTGTACGCTACTCTGCACCAGCAAAACTCTCGCACGGTTAGATTCAATGACTAATGAAATATTGCTCGAATATCAAGATCATATATCCACAGTCACGCTGAACCGCCCAGATCAAAGAAACGCTATCCGTTTTCATATGTGGGAAGAACTCTCGCATTTATTCCTAACACTAGATAACGACAATAATACTAGGGCGATCGTAATTAGAGGTGCGGGCACTGAATCATTCTGTGCAGGGGCAGACATACAAGACTTTGAGAAATACAGAAATGACTCTAATCAAGGTTACGCATATAACGCGGCAGTCGATAACCTACTGGAGACTCTGATAAATCTAAAAACCCCAACCATTTCCATGATTCAAGGAGTAGCAGCTGGCGGCGGTTGTGAAATAGCAACGGCCACGGACATTCGCATTGCTACACCAACTACCAGAATGGGAATCCCAGTCGCCCGCCTTGGAATCACAATAGGGCACAGAGAAATGAACAGTCTTGTAAATCTTGTAGGAAAGGGAAATGCTTTATACATACTCTTGTCAGGTCGTTTGGTGGACGGAGAGACTGCTCTATCTATGGGGCTAGTAACACAAGTAGTACCAGAATCAGATCTGGAACATATCACATATAGACTTGCTGCTGAAATTTCCCAACTAGCTCCGCTCTCTCATGCGATCAATAAAGAGATTTTGAACAATGTAATAGAATGCCCTTCGTTAACTGGTTTATCACAATCACAAAAGGAATTACCCTTAAAACAATTCGATACTAAAGATTACAAAGAGGGTTACAATGCTTTCCTAGAGAAACGCAAGCCTGACTTCATAGGCGAATAACTCTATTACACCTGCGACAATCTTACCAATATGTAGAGGTTTCAAGACTTGCCCCGAACAAGTAAAAAAAGAGCAGATATCCTGGTATACGAGCTAGGTCTCTCGGAAAGCCGCGAGCAGGCTCAAACTATGATAATGGAGGGGTTAGTATTCCAACCATCCGGACGAGTTTTAAAGGCTAGTACGATACTGGATGAGAATACCCCTATCGAAATACGTGGAAGGCTACCCTATGTCAGCAGAGGAGGAATAAAACTTGCACACGCACTCGATAGTTTTAATATGAACGTTACTGGCCAAGTTGTCTTAGATGTAGGGGCGTCTACTGGGGGATTTACTGACTGCGTTCTCCAAAAAGGATCATCACATGTATATGCTGTAGATGTTGGCCATGGCCAAATCCATCACAAAATTAGAACAGACCCTAGAGTGAGTGTGACAGAAAAATGCAACGCGCGTTATCCCTTCACACTCCCCGAGAAAGTTGATTTAATAACGATAGACGTGTCATTTATATCACTCCGATTGATATTACCGTCAGTAGCACAACATCTGAAAACAGGGTGTCATATTGTGGCCCTAGTTAAACCTCAGTTCGAAGCAGAAAAAGGAGAGGTAGGGAGAGGAGGAATTGTTCGAGACAGTACTGTACACGAGGAGGTAATGTCACGAATGTTCAATTGGTGCAACGACAACAAATTCTCAGTGCGGGATCATTGTGAGTCTCCGATAAAAGGAGACTCTGGCAACAAAGAGTTCTTTATATTAGTGGACAAAACAATACCCGAATAATAATTTTCGGAATGAAAAGGTGAGATATATGGATGTACAAAAAGTGGCTGAGCTTCTATTAGAGCGCAAAGAAACTGTATCTGTTGCGGAAGCATGCACATGTGGACTAGTAGGCTATATTCTTGGAAGCGTTCCTGGGGCATCCCAATTCTTTCCAGGGGGAGTAATAGCATATACCGGTGGACTTAAGCAAAACATTTTAGGCGTATCTGACGAAATATATAACAATAAGGGCACCGTCAGCAGCGAAATGGCCATAGCCATGGCAAGAGGAGTCCGGGAACTTACGAATACTAACTACGGGATATCAACAACAGGAATCACCGGTCCTGCAGCGGGTAGATCAGGGCTCCCTATAGGAACATTTTTCCTTGGCCTGTCCATTAAGGACGGCCAAGATATATCGGCTGAGATCAGAGTAACCGGAGATAGAGATGAGAATAAGCAAGGAGCTGCTCAAGCCGTGATAAGCCTTCTCGGGGACCATTTGAATACACTCTAGTATTAGAAATGCAATATGCCTGATCGATTGGAGGATTACGATTCAGGCATACCCGTGCAATATCCTGCAAGATCACTCTTTAAAATGTGGCATAACTTTGCTAGAAAACAACTCCATATTACGAATACCGCTTTTTAGATCCATACCAGGCCACATCATACGAAAACTGCCGTGATCTATACCTAAAGAACGGTATTTTTCTATCTCAGTAACACAATCTTCTGGATCGCCAATGATAAAACGATCCCTAGCAAGTTCTTCAAAGGACGTGCTAAAACTTTCGTTTTCAGGTAAGGCTTTGTCCTGACCCCACTGTGCATAAGCTTCATATTTACCACCAAGAAATGGTTCTACCTCTTGGAATGCCTTTTCCTTATTATCGTGTACAAATAACTCTCTACCCATTGGTAACAATTTCGGACTTTCCATCCCAGCAGTGCTCGCGGTCTCATTGTACAGAGCTATCTGCCTCTTGATAGTTTCATACGTTGCATGAGGGTTAACGTACCAACTATAGTTATTATTGGCAGCTCTTTGAATGGCTGCATCGCTATTCGCTGCTACCCAGACAGGTGGATGAGGATTCTGAATCGGTTTTAATACCATCTCAGCATCTGTAACCTGAAAGTGCTTGCCTGAATATGTGACTTTTTCTTCAGTCCACAACTTCCTCATCAAATCCAAACATTCCATGTAACGGGAAACTCGACGTCGTGGGTCGATCGCAAAGGCGTCGTATTCTTCGTCTCTATACCCTAATGCAGCTGCCAATATGAACCGGCCATTAGTAATAACGTCCATAGTGGCGATACGTTCCGCTAAATCTACAGGGTGATGCAAAGGGATAAGCAACGTAGCAACTATGCTCATATTACCTGTTTCAGCCGCCAATCTGGCAAGCAAGGGCATTGTTTGCAGTTGTTGATAAGGCGATGTTAAATAATGCTGTCCTTGATATATAAAATCAAAACCAAGATCCCTAGCAGATCTGACATATTCAACAATCTCGCCGAAACTTTGTCTCATGTTAGTCCCTCTAGGTTGCTGACCCATCCCAGTTAGTGAGACGCCGAATTTCATAATCAAACTCCTGATTTGTATATTTAAGTAGTATTCTAGAATACCCCAACTGTCACTAGTATCCCACCTTGACTAAGCTATATGTCGGAGCTAACATCCGACAGCAGACTCATTAATGTCGTATTACTCTACACTTTTTATAGGTCGTCATATGCAAATAACTGAACACGTTTTCGCTACTCATATTACCGAGGACCAAAATAGTTTTGGCGCCATGCACCCGGGAGGCACCCACATATATTTTGTCGGAGACCCAAACGAGGAAATGGTGGTCATTGATTCCGGAGAGCCATATCGTTCATGGACTAAACAGATTCTCGACTATTACAAAGAATTGGGAACCCCCAAGATTTCATCCATACTGATAACCCATGGGCATGGGGATCATATTGGAGGACTCGACCGACTCCAAGAACAAATGAACTGCCCAGTAAGATGCCATCCTAAATTAGAACCTCTTTTGACCCAAAGATTAGGCCAAGATTGCGTTGTGAAGCTTAGATCTCGGGAGCTAGTGACAACCGGAGGGCAAGTATCACTGCGAGCGTTGTTTACCCCTGGTCATGAAGAAGATCACGTCTGCTATTCATTACGAGCAGATAAAGTATTATTTAGCGGAGACACTATCTTGGGAAACTCATCATCAAGTGTAAGGAACTTACGCCAATACATGGCCTCTCTGGCAATCATGGCCAAGCAGAAGCCCGATATTATTTGCCCTGGTCATGGCAGTATCATCCGTCATGGCACTAACAGAATCCAATGGTATATCGAACACCGTTTGGCTAGAGAATCACAGATCCTAGAAGCACTAAGCAATGGTCCGGTTACCGTAGAAGAATCCGTAGATTTGGTATATCCCAGGAATTTAAGGAAAAATCTTAAAAACTCTGCCGCGAGGAATATTCAAACTCATTTAAATAAGTTAAAAGAAGAAGGCAAGGTAATTGAAATCGGTTCTACCTATTCACTGCCATAATCCTATAAGTAATTACAAACGTCTAATGAATAATGTTCTATAGAACCGGCATAAATAATTTCAGAGCATCAATGGGATGTGGGTTCTTTATCCTAGTTATCGGAGCGTTGCTAATCAGTCCTTTGGTGGACATAATAGTTGATCTATTGGGTTGGCTACTAATATCAACAGGTTTCCTTATATTAGCCTTGAATACATTCCAGGCAATCTTTAAAAAATAAAATAGCCATACAACATCACACGTCTAAATTAATTGCGCTGCAATAGTTCAATCCTAATATTATCGGGTGCCATTACAAAAGCTATCCGGACACCAGGCCTTATGTCATACGGTTCAACCGCCATTTCAGCGCCTCTGCTCTTGAGATCAGCAACCGCCTCATCAATATTATCTACACGGAACCCAAAATGGTCCAATCCCAAATGTGGATCCACTGGACTAATAGACATATCAACTTCTTCTGGTACTGCCGCAATAAAAACAGCTAATCCATTAATATCCAAGTCTATACGAGGTTGTCCATCCGATTGAACAGATTCTAGAATTTTCGCATCAAACATGGTCTCAAAATACTTGGCTATACCCATGGGATTCTTGCTGCGAAGATGAATATGATCATAACTATAAACAGGCATAACTATTCTCCCAAAATATTCTTAACAAACTAATCTTTAGTTCCATGTAGAATAGTTTTAATATACATCAAGTTATTAGCCGTGGCCATATAGGATAATTATCCGAATACGAAAGTAACTCCATACTATATTGACCTGCAGGATAACAGAATATAGAATTGCACTAGCGTCAATTAGGTGGAAATCTTAACAATTGAATAAAAAGCACTTTGAGGTGGCCCATCACTGGGCTGAAAAGGGAAGCCGGTTTGAGTCCGGCACGGTCCCGCCACTGTAACTGATGAGAGCATCCAAAACTACAAGCCACTGGCCATATGGCTGGGAAGGCTCCGGTTGTTCGCCTATAATCAGAAGTCAGGAGACCTGCCTCCTAGTAGACTTGGTACCCCTCGTGGAAAAGGTGTACGAGATTCAATATTCTCAACCTGACCACAAAGTCAGGTTTTTTTTTGCCTAATCGTCTCACGAGGAAGAACTGTAGAATGATATTACTCTGGAGAAACCTCCTCCTCTCCAGCATAATGATCCTGTTCACAGTAGGACGTTCTACAGTTCTCTCCTCGCTTTTGCAGGAATCTATAAATCGTATCTATTGTATTAAATAATAAAACAAGGGTATCAAGTTGAGATTAATAGTTTGACCCCATCAATTGTTATAGCAGGCGTAAGAAGCGGGGTAGGAAAAACAACAATAGCGACAGGCATAATGGGAGCTCTGACAAAAAGAGGTAAGCGAGTTCAACCTTTTAAAGCAGGCCCAGACTACATTGACCCGTCGTATCATAAGCTTGCCACCGGCATACCTTCACGCAACCTAGACTCATGGCTGCTGCCGCATGAGATTGTATCCGAACTTTTTCATAAAGCGAGTCAGACTGCAGATATTTGTATCGTAGAGGGGGTAATGGGCCTATTTGATGGACACTCCAATTTAGATGAATCCGGTTCTACCGCCCAATTAGCTAAGTTAATACACTCTCCTGTCGTGCTTATAGCGGACGCTTCTAAAGTAGCTAGAAGTGTTGCTGCAGAAATACTTGGATATCGTATGTTTGACCCAGAGCTAAATATAGCTGGAGTGATATTGAACGGAATCGGCAGTCCTAGACACCTTGAATTCTGCAAACCTCAAATCGAAAAGAGTACAGGAATACCGGTGATAGGATACATGCCCAGACGCCAAGATTTAGTACAACCCGAAAGACATCTCGGGTTGATACCTACAACAGAAGGTACGGTAGTCCAAGAGTGGTATGATTCTCTAATATCTCAAACTGAAGAAACCATAGACCTAGAAGCTATCTGCGATATAGCAACCACCGCAAAACTTGACTTCGTCAAGCCATACATATATCCAGAGTGTCCTCAACCTAAAATAGCAGTCATCGCAGTAGCTAGAGATGAGGCTTTCAGTTTTTACTACCAAGATTCATTAGACCTCCTAGAAGCTTGGGGCGCTGAAATTGTAGAATTCAGCCCTTTGAAAGACAGCCAAGCACCTGAACGGTGTGGAGGGATTTACATAGGAGGTGGATTCCCAGAACTATTCGCACGAGAACTTGCAGAGAATACTCCTATGTTACGATCCATAAATTCCCTAATTGGTCGGGGTATCCCAGTATATGCTGAATGTGGAGGATTGATGTACTTAGGACAAAGCCTTTCAGATATGAACGGACAGATGCATCCCATGGTTCAAGCTCTGCCTCTGTCATCTTCTATGAAAGACCAAACCCTTCACTTAGGATATAGAGAGTTAGAAGCCCTTTGCGATAGCCCGATAATGGAGAAAGGACAAATTATAAAAGGTCATGAATTTCACTGGTCAGTATTGGAAAATAAACCTGAATTGCACAATGCGTTATATTCCATATTAGATCAAGAAAATAGATTCGAGGGGTTTCGCAGTGAAAACGTGTGGGCGTCATATGTTCACGTACACCTTGCCAGCGACCCATCGTTAGCTAAGAGATTCGTAGAAGTATGCTCTAAATTTTCCACGCTGTAAGTTATATGATTATTGTACCTGTTTCCTGATATAGCAAAGTTATAAATTAATTACCAAAACTAAACTAGGATAAAGAATAATGAGTACTGAACCTGGACCACAATCCGTCAAAGGGCCACGCATTAATAAAGGACTTACAATTGTAAACACCGGAAACGGTAAAGGAAAAACTACTGCGGCAATGGGTGTTCTGTTTCGTGCCTGGGGCAGGGACATGAGAGTTCAGATGCTCCAATTCATAAAACATACTACCGCAAATTTCGGAGAACAACGAGCCGCCCAAAAAATCGGTGTTCCTGTAAGAGCTATGGGAGATGGCTTCACATGGCGTTCTAAAGACCTAGATCAAAGCGCTGATCTAGCACGAGCACTTTGGGAAGATGCCAAGGAAATTATAGCGTCAAGTGATAATGACCTGGTCATTTTGGACGAATTTACCTATCCACTCCATTATGGTTGGATAGAGGTTCAAGAGGTTATAGAGACACTCGGAAAACGACCTGAAATGTTGCACATAATAATAACTGGACGACATGCTCCCCAAGAGCTAATAGATTTTGCTGACTTGGTAACAGAAATGAACGTCATTAAACACCCTTACTCCGAAGGCATTAAAGCCCAACCAGGTATAGAGTTCTAGCCATCAGAACAAAAATCTTAGTAAAGTTAAAAAAGGAAAACCATGTCTATATCGAAACTCATTGACGAAACTATACTTAAGATTGATCCGTTAGATGAAATATCAATGTCCGCGGCCCGCGAACGTCAAAACACTTTGACCAAACCTCTCGGAAGTCTGGGTAGACTCGAAGAATTGTCAATTAAATTAGCGGGGATATATTCTAATCCCACACCCGTGATAGCGAATAAATCCGTTATTTTAGCAGCCGGCGATCACGGTGTCGTAGCTGAAGGTGTTAGTGCATACCCGCAAGAAGTTACTCCACAAATGGTCCAGAATTTTTTAGCGGGCGGAGCAGGTATAAATGTTCTGGCCCGACACGCGGGAGCAAATATCGTTATCCTAGACGTTGGAGTAGCTTCAGAGCTTCCCGACCACCCAGTCCTAAAAAAGGTCAAAGTAGCACAGGGAACTCAAAACATAGCTAACGGTCCTGCTATGACACGTGACCAAGCGATTCAGTGTCTCGAAATTGGCATAAAGGCAGCTGAAGAGCAAATATCTGGAGGGGCCGACATAATTGCCTTTGGCGAGATGGGCATCGGTAACACAACACCCTCAAGTGCTATTACTAGTGTCATTACAAAAACCGATACTGCTACCACTACAGGTCGAGGTACTGGAGTGGATGACAAATCACTTGATCACAAAATAGCTATAATAAAAAAAGCTATAGATACCAATAAACCTAATCCTACCGACGGATTGGATGTGCTTATAAAAGTCGGAGGTCTAGAAATTGGGGCATTGGCGGGGGCAATGCTCGCCACAGCAGCGCGCAACAAACCAGTAATTGTTGACGGTTTCATATCGGGCGCCGCCGCATTAATAGCGTGGACACTATGTCCAAACGCGAGATTGTATTTTATAGCATCTCATAATTCAGTAGAACCAGGTCACAATATAGGACTCAGCACTATGGGCTTGAGACCTCTGTTCGACCTAGAAATGCGATTAGGAGAAGGGACCGGCGCTACCTTGGCGATGCCCATAATAGAGGCCGCCGCTAAATGTCTATCCGAAATGGCCACGTTTGCCGAAGCAGGTGTGTCTGGTAAGGAAAATGATTAACGAATCACACAAATACGAAGGAACATTAGCATAGTATAAATATCCAATATAAGATCAGGAGCTTTTATTGTTAACATCTTTCCTAATAGCGGCAAGTTTCCTCACCATCGTTCCTTATCGAATACGGAACGAGATTACTCCACAAGCAATAAGTAATTCTCGCGCCTATTACCCATTAATCGGTTTAGCTGTTGGCATTTTACTATTAATAATTGAGGAAGCATGTTCGTATGTATTCCCGATCACTATTACGGCAGCATTATTAACAGCTACACTGGCCATAGTTACACGGGGTTTA
>CEOQ01053966.1_pt1 | contig 23241 bp, 23 predicted proteins | sample 361351 | NCBI WGS metagenome assembly CEOQ01 (sample SAMEA2619907, study PRJEB7988) | marine metagenome | biome: marine biome (ENVO:00000447); feature: deep chlorophyll maximum layer (ENVO:xxxxxxxx); material: "saline water (ENVO:00002010), including plankton (ENVO:xxxxxxxx)" | depth 60 m | reverse complement strand
CTTTAAAAAGAATTTTATGGATAAATTTAAAATGGAAAAAGTATGCTTTGTTGGCGATGACATTGTAGATATAGGTCTAATGAAAGATGTCGGGCTAGCAATTAGTGTTCCCGGAGCTAACTATAATGATGTAAAAAAGCATGCTGATTGGATCACGCCAAGACTGGGTGGTTTTGGGGCTGCAAGAGATGTATGTGATTTGATTTATTATTCAAAGAAAAAAAATGAAAATTAATAGATTTCTAAATGAGTTAATATCTGATAAGAAAAAAATATCCATTCTTCTCGTCTTATTGCTACTTGTGATATGGCTTAATTATTTGCTGACAGATGCAATTAACTTCAATAGAATTGATAAGTCTGAAACTAGAACCAACCATTTTCTAAATAATTTTGTAATTGAACAAACAAGTGATGACGGTAATGTTAAATGGACTTTAAATGGTGATAGGCTTGAAAAATTTCCACATAGTGAAAGATCTGAAGTGATTAATCCTGATATGTTTGTAAAATCTAGCGATACAACATTTTGGAAAGTGTCTGCTTCACATGCATTAGATCCCGATTCAGAATTTAACTCTATTTATTTAACAGATAATGTTAAATTTGAGAAGAAAAATATTTCTAAAGAAAGTGAAGTCTTTATCACAACATCGCGTGCTATTATTTATCCATTGGAAGAAAAAGTTGAAACAGATGCTTTTGCAACAATTATAACACCTGACTCAAAAACAACAGGAGATGGAGTAATTGCAAATATAAAAGATGGGTATGTAAAAATTCTTGCGAATGCTATAAGAGTTGCATCAACCAAAGAGCGTACAGAATATTTGCAAGGTGACCAGCTTTTGTATGATTTAAATAAAAAATCATGGAAGATAGTCAAGAAAAAGAGAAATAATGAAAAGAATCAAGTTCAAGAAAGAGTAAAAACTATACTTAAAACAAAAAAACTGGGTACTAATTAAAAATGATTGGTCTTAAATGCAAAAACCTCTGTAAAGAATATGACAGAAAATCTGTTGTGAATGGCGTTAGTCTGGAAGTAGAAACAGGAAAAATTATTGGGTTACTCGGTCCCAATGGTGCAGGAAAAACAACAACTTTTTTTATGATTGTAGGATTAATAAAGTGCGATACCGGCAATATATGTATTGATGACATTGATATTACTAATCTTCCAATGCATATAAGGTCAATGAGAGGCATAAGCTACTTACCTCAAGAAGCTTCAATTTTTCGAAACCTTTCTGCAGAAGATAACATTTTTGCTATTCTAGAAACAAGAAAAGATATTACACAAGAACAGCAATTACAAAAATTTGATGATTTAGTTGAAAAATTAAATATTAAAAATATTTTAAAAACCATGGGCGCTAGTCTTTCTGGTGGAGAAAGAAGACGCGTTGAAATTGCAAGAGCTTTAGCTACAGACCCTAAATTCTTATTGTTAGATGAACCTTTTGCTGGGATAGACCCTTTATCTGTTTTAGAGATACAAAAAATAATTAAATCCCTAGCTGAATCAAACATTGGAGTTTTAATAACTGATCATAATGTTCGTGAAACATTAGGTGTTTGTAATAAGGCATATATTATAAATAATGGAGAAGTTGTAGCTGATGGCATCCCATCGAAGATTATAAAAGATAAATTGGTCCGGGAAGTTTATTTGGGAGATGATTTTAAGATATGAAAATAAAAGGAAAACAATCTTTAAGTCTGTCTAACAAATTAATAATGACGACACAAATTCAATTAGCAATTAAATTGCTTCAATTAAATTCATTAGACCTACAAAAAGAAATTGATGAAAAAATAATGACAAATCCCTTTTTGGATAATGAAGAAAATGAAATGACTGATGTAGTCTCAGAAATACCATCATCTTTACAAACAACTCATGCACAAAACAATCAAAACGATACAGAGGAAGTTTATTCAGAAATTGCATCCAATAAAGAGAGTTTACGAGATTATCTTCTTTGGCAATTAAGAATGTCTTCTATGAGTGATGATGATCAATTTATTGCATACAATCTGATTGATTATATTAATGATGACGGATATCTTACTGAGGATGTAGAGGAACTATTTTTAATACTTAGAAAGAACCTTGAAATTACATTCCAAGAAATCTTTGCTGTACTTCATAAAATCCAGACCTTTGATCCTATCGGAGTCGGCGCCACATCTATAACTGAATCACTAAAATTACAGCTTGATTATTATCATAAAGAGAATTCTAGCTATAAACTTGCAAAAAAAATTATTAATAGTTTAGAAAAAAAATATAATGGTGATTTATCTAAATTAAACAAAGTTATTGATAATTCACAAAACAAGAGCAACATCAATCAAAATGCACTTAGCCTCATTAAGTCTCTTAATCCAAAACCTGGGTTAGCTGTATCATCAACCCTCAATGAGTATCATATAACTCCAGATATTATTATTTCAAAAAAAGAAGGTAGGTGGGTGACAGAATTAAATCCAGCAATAAATCCAAAAATTAAAATTAACAATACATATAAAGCATTAGATAAAAAAATCATGAGTGTAAAAGACGCAGAATATTTTAAAACAAATTTACAAGATGCGCGTTTTTTTCTAAAAGCTCTAAAGAATAGAAATTTAACCATACTCAAAGTTGCAAAAACAATTTTTAAAAAACAAGTGAAATTCCTTGAGGAAGGAGACATTGCAATAAAACCTCTTACTCTTAATAATATTTCTGAATCCATTGGAATGCATGAGTCTACCGTTTCAAGATGTACTAATAATAAATTTGTTCAGACTCCAAGGGGTATATTTGAGCTGAAACATTTCTTCTCGTCAGAACTCAATACTAATTTAGGAAGTGCAATTTCTTCAAAGGCAATCAAATCTATGATAGAAAAAATTGTGCTGGGTGAAGATAAAAATTCGCCACTGAGTGATTCACAAATTACATTAAGCTTTAATAAACATGGCATTAAGGTTGCAAGAAGAACAATTACAAAATATAGAGAAATGCTATCAATACCAACATCAAATCTTAGAAAAAAGGTTGAAATAAAATGACATTACAAAAATTAATTAGTGATAAATTTATTTTACTAAATCAAAAATTAAACAATAAAAAAAATGCTCTAGAATTAATCAGCGATCATTTTGAAAAAGAAATACAAATAAAAAAAGAGATAGTTTTTGATAGCCTATATGCCAGAGAAAAATTAGGCACAACTGCATTAGGCGGTGGAGTTGCTCTGCCTCATGCCAGAATAGACGTGTTGAAAAATATACAAACACTCATAATTCAACTTAATTCTGGAATTGATTTTGATGCAGTAGATGGAAAGAAGGTGGATATTATCTTTGTTCTGCTTGTCCCAAATGTTAATTCCGATGATCATGTTAAACTATTAGCTGAAATTGCATCAGTTTTAGATAATAACGAAATAGTAAAAAAAATCAGGAACGCAAAATCTCCACACGAAATTATTTTAGCACTTAATAACTCTCAATCTTAAAGAATTTCTCTACAATGGTAATAAAAAAACAATCGCAAATAATGCTGATAACTGGATTATCCGGTTCTGGCAAAACAATCGCTCTTCAATCTTTAGAGGACCTTGGTTTTTATTGTATTGATAATTTATCTCCAAATATGATTCTAAAGATAATTGAATTTACTCAATCAACTAAAAACAATTTTTTTAATAAAATAGCGATAAGTATAGATATAAGGTCTATAAAAATGGATAGAGATTTTGAAAAATCGATTGAAAAATTATATCGTTTATTAAAAGAGTTAAACATTATTGTTACAACAATTTTTTTATATTCTGAAGAGCAAATTTTGCTATCTAGGTTTAATGCTACCAGGCGATTGCATCCCCTATCTAATAACAAAATAAATCTTATTGATGCTTTAAAAAAAGAAGAGGAAACCATGCATTGCTTAAAAGAAAAATCTAGTCTTGTAATTGATACAAGTTATTTAAAACCATCTGAATTAAAAAATGAGATAAAGGATAGAGTGCTAATAGTTAATGAAAAAAATGACATATCAATCTTAATACAGTCCTTTGGATATAAAAATGGTTTGCCAGTAAATAGTGATTTTGTTTTTGATGTACGCTGTCTTAAAAACCCTTTTTGGGACAAAACTCTACGTTATTTATCTGGTAAAGATAAAAAGGTTATATCTTTCTTAGAATCTGATAAGTCAACAACGAAAATGGAAAAATCTATCATTTCTTTCTTAAAAAGATGGATTCCTAATTTTTCAAATAGTGATCGTCATTATCTAACAATTTCAATAGGTTGTACTGGTGGCTTACATAGATCAGTTTTTTTAGCAGAAAAAGTTTATAAATACCTCTCATCGAAATATGCTAATATTTTAATCAAACATAGAGATATAAAATGAAAGTTGGTTTGTTACTTTTAACTCATAATGACATTGGCTCACAATTATTGTTAGCTGCAAAATCTATTTTTGGTGATATACCATCACGTGTTGAACTCCTATCAGTAGATCATTATGATCAACCAAATGATGTAATACATCTAGCCAAGCAATATGTAAAAGTCCTAGATGAAGGTAAAGGAGTTTTAATACTTACTGATATGTTTGGCTCAACCCCTAGTAATATTGCAAGCGAATTCTCTAATGTAAAAAATGTAGAAGTTGTCTCTGGCATTAATTTATCAATGCTACTAAATGTTTTTAACTATCCAAATCTTTCAATAGGTGCTTTAACTAAAAAAGCACTGGATGGCGGTAAACAAGGAATTGTAAAAATTAACGATGAAAGAAAAAGTATTTAAAATAACAAATAAATTAGGTCTGCATGCACGTGCTGCTGCGAAGATTGTATCCCTTACATCAAAATTTAAATCTCAAATTACAATTACCAATGGAAAAAAAGAAGCAGATGCTAAAAGTATAATGAAAATACTGATGCTGGCTGCACCAAGAAATACAGAACTTAAAGTGAATACAAATGGAAAAGATGAGTCGCAAGCAATGGATGCAATAGAATCATTGTTTGTAAATAAATTTGACGAGGATTAATATGACTTTGATTCTAAAAGGTATAGCTGTATCAAAAGGGATATCAATTGGAAAGACCTATATATTCAAAAAAGGCCAACCAAGTGTTGAGGAAAAAATTGTAAAAAAGAATCAAATTCAAAAAGAGAGAAAAAGGTTTGATAGTGCGACAAAAAAAACTCTGGAACAATTTGAATTTATAAAACAAAGTGTTAATCCATCAATTAAAAAAAATGCAGCAATGTTTCTAGATACTCATATTTTTTTAATAAAAGATAAAACGTTTATTAATAATATAAGAAAAAGTATTAGAAACAAGAATTGCTCTGCAGATTGGGCAGTTTATTCTGAATTTCTAAAAATCCAGAAATCATTTGAAAATATTGAAGACCCTTATATAAAACAAAGAATTGAAGACATTAGGCATGTAGTTCTAAAAATTTTAGAAAATATTAACAGCAATGAAATTAAACCACAAAAAATTTTTAAATACTTTAAAAAACGTATTATTGTTTGTGATGATTTAACGCCTACAGATGTCCTGATTATGCATGAATCAAAAGGGCTTGGTCTAATTTCTGAATTTGGTGGCCCTTCTTCGCATAGCTCTATCCTGACAAGAAGTTTGGAAATGCCTGCAATAGTAGGTGTAAAAAATGCACAAATAATAGTTAAAGATGGCGATACACTAATACTTGATGGAAATGAAGGGAACTTAATTATTAATCCTGACAAAAAAGCTCTAATGCACTATAAAGGGTTACAACAAAAAAACCTAAAGAAAAAAAGATTGATGTCTACTATTCTTAAAAAAGACAATGTTACTTTGGATGGCAAGAAAATAGAGATCATGATTAATCTTGAGCTTCCTCAAGAATTGAAAATTATTAATAAAACTAATGTTGATGGAGTTGGATTATTTAGAACAGAATACCTGTACACCGATCGCAAAGACTTACCAACTGAAGATGAACAGTTTGTTGCATATAAAAAAATAATGCAAAAAATGAAAAATGTACCTGTAACATTTAGAACTCTTGATGTAGGTTCTGATAAAGAAGTATCAGAGAATATAAAAACTGGTTCTGTAGCAAAGAATCCTGCGCTTGGTCTCAGAGGTATACGTCATAGTCTCTATGAACAACATATTTTTATAAGTCAAATTAAAGCTATATTAAGAGCTGGTTATCATGGAAATGTAAAAATCTTACTCCCAATGATTACTAATATATCTGAAGTAAAATCCTCAATTAATCTTATTGAAGAAGCAAAGAGAAAGTTAATTCAAGAAAAGAAAAATTTTGTGAAAAAATGTGATATAGGGATTATGATTGAAGTTCCATCGTCTGCTGTTCTAGCTAAAAAATTTGCAAAGTATGTTGATTTTCTGTCAATTGGAACCAACGACCTTGTGCAATATACTTTAGCTATTGACAGAATTGATGATGAAGTAAACTATCTCTATGATCCTATGAATTCAGCAGTTTTAAGTCTAATTAAAACAACTATTGAGGCAGGCAGGGAATGTAACACACCTGTCGCTATGTGTGGGGAAATGGCTAGTGATATTAATTATATAAGACTGTTAATGGGCTTAGGACTGAGATCATTCAGCATGCACCCTAGCGCTGTTCCTGAGGTTAAAAATGTTATTACAAGCACAGATACAAGTAAAGTTAAAGACCTTGCCAGTCAAATTTTAGATATTGATGATAGCGATCAAAAAAATATACTTCTTAATGACTTGAATAAAAAAGTTTTTAATTAATAATTAATCGGTTGCATCAATCATCTAATTAAATTTTGTTTTGTAATCACTATATTTATGTAGATAATAGGTACATGGATATAGAAAAGAAAAATATTGATAATTCAATCACCCTTGATCAGCTGACTGAAGTATTAGACAGTGGAGCAATCCTTAAAGCTAAAAATTTATTAAATTCACTATATCCATCAGAAATTGCTGATGTTATAGAGGGAATGCCAAGAAATCGTAGAGATTTAATTTGGAAGCTAGTCGACAATGATAATAAAGGTGAAACTTTAGCAGAAATGACTGAAGAGGTTAGAGCAAACTTATTAGACGAACTAATTGATAAAGATGGGCCTGAAGGTTTAGTTAAGATAGCCGAAAAACTTGATACTGATGATTTAGCTGATATTATCCAATCTTTACCTAAGCATCTCACTAAAACAACAATTAAAAGTCTAGATAGACAAAATCAAGAAAGACTGCAAAAAGTGTTATCTTTTCCTGATGATACTGCCGGTGGTTTAATGAATACAGACACAATAAATGTAAGGCGTAACATTACTGTGGACGTGCTTCTAAAATATCTTAGAAGACTCAAAAGCCTACCTGATCAAACGGATAGAGTTTTTATTACTGATAAAATGAATAAGTATTATGGTTTCCTTTCTATTAATGATTTATTAGTTGCAGATCCCTCTAAAATAGTTGCAGACATAATGACTGAAGACAAAGATGGCATCTTATCAGATACAAACCAACATGAAGTTGCCAGAACATTCGAAAATGCCGACTTGGTATCTGCTGCTGTTATAGATCATGAAGGAATATTACTAGGGAGAATAACAATTGACGATGTTGTTGATGTAATTAGAGAAGAAGCTGATGAATCAGTCTTAAATATGGCTGGGTTAAAGAAAGATGATGATATTTTCGCGCCAATTATTCAAAGTACGAAAAGAAGAACATTGTGGCTTGGAGCGAATTTAATTACTGCTCTACTCGCTGCTGCATCTATTGGTATCTTTGAAGCAACAATAGAAAAAGTAGTTGCCCTAGCTATATTAATGCCAATTGTTGCGAGTATGGGTGGAATTGCTGGCAGTCAAAGTCTTGCGCTAGTTATTAGGGCCCAAGCTTTAGATCAGATTGGTTATACAAATTCAAAATCCTTAATAATAAAAGAATCTGCTATTGGGCTTCTAAATGGAATTCTATGGTCATCTGTCGTCGCATTTTTAACATATTTATGGTTTGGGAGAATAGATCTGGGTTTTATAATTGCCGCAGCACTAATGATTAATTTAATTATAGGAGCTATTAGCGGGGTTAGCCTTCCTTTAATTTTAACAAAGCTAAATATTGACCCGGCATTGGCTGGAGGTGTAATCTTAACAACAATTACAGATGTCATAGGTTTTATTTCTCTTCTTGGTATAGCAAGCCTTATGATTTAATAAGTATTAGAATTCATTAATACTCTAATATTTTTTTTAACAGCTTTTCCACAAGTTTTATACATAAAAAACACAATATATTGTGATTTTCGATAGTTACAACCACAATACTTAGTGTTATAATTACTAATCCACATAATAATAAAAACTAGTAAAAATGACGATAAAACAAGAAAACCCAGAGGGAACCCCTCTAAAAAGTAGTCAGCCTAGCCAAACTAGCAACCCAAATAATATCCCTGCTGTCCCAGGTAAGTACCGCGTGATGAGAAGAAACGGAGCTGTTACATCATTTGATCTAAATAAAATTATTGTGGCAATGACCAAAGCTTTTTTAAGCGTTGAGGGTGATAGTGCTGCAGCCTCAACTAGAATACATAATGAGGTTCAAATGTTATCTGAACGAGTAGATAGCGTAGTGAAAAGAAGATTTCCTGAAGGCGGAGTTATACATATTGAAGACATACAGGATCAGGTTGAGTTAGCAATAATGCGAGCAGGTTATCAGGATGTAGCAAGAGCTTATGTCTTATATAGAGAAGAAAGAGCTAAAGAAAGAAGAGATAATAATCAAACGAACAATGATGATTTACCTATAACCAAAAATACTGTACTAAATGATGGGTCGAGCGTACCGATAGATTCAAAAAAATTAAAATTAATGATTGATGAGTGTTGTAATGGCGTTGATGATGTATCTAAAAGCTTAGTGTTTGAAACAATAGATAAGAATATTTATGATGGAATTAAAAAGGAAGATCTCTCAAGCTCTATACTAATTTCTGTAAGACCTTTAATTGAAAAAGACCCAAATTATTCATATGTTACAGCAAGGATACTCCTGAGAAGTATAAATGAAGAAGCATTAAACTTTTTAGGGTTTGAATATACTGACCCAACATTTGATCAAATTAAAAAAGTTTACCCTGACTATTTTAAACAATATATAAAAAAGGCATCTGAGCTTAAACTATTGGATTCAGCTCTTTTAGATTATGATTTGGATTTTATTACAAAACACATAGATATAAACCGAGATATGCTCTTTACATACCTTGGGCTTCAGACTCTTTATGATAGATATTTTATTCACCATAATGAAACGAGGTTTGAATTGCCTCAAGCATTTTTCATGCGTGTTGCGATGGGATTGGCTCTTAATGAAAAAAATAGAGAAGAACGTACAATAGAGTTTTATAAATTACTTTCATCTTTTGATTTTATGTCTAGCACCCCTACTCTTTTTAATTCGGGAACTCTAAGACCACAACTTTCATCATGCTACCTCTCTACTATGCCTGATGACCTCAAAGGAATATTTGAAGGTATAAGTGATGATGCCATGCTATCTAAGTTTGCTGGAGGTCTTGGTAATGATTGGTCCCAAGTAAGAGCTTTAGGATCTTATATTAAAGGCACAAATGGTAAAAGCCAAGGCGTCATACCTTTTTTAAAAGTTGCTAATGATACTGCTGTAGCAGTTAACCAAGGAGGAAAAAGGAAAGGTGCAATGTGTGCGTATTTAGAAACATGGCATCTTGATATCGAACAATTTTTAGAGTTAAGAAAGAATACTGGTGATGATAGAAGGCGAACTCATGATATGAATACTGCTAATTGGATACCAGACTTATTTATGAAAAGAGTCCATAAAAATGGACAATGGACTTTATTTTCGCCAAATGATACTCAAGCTCTCCATGACTTAACAGGGTTAGAATTTGAAATTAAATATGAACATTATGAAAAGCTTGCAAATGAAGGGAAAATAAAAAACTTCAAAAAAGTGAATGCTGTAGATTTATGGAGGAAAATCTTGAGCATGCTCTTTGAAACTGGTCATCCTTGGATTACTTTTAAAGATCCTTGCAATATTAGATCTCCTCAACAACATGTAGGAGTTGTTCACTCTTCAAATTTATGCACAGAGATTACCTTGAATACATCAAAAGAAGAGATTGCTGTCTGTAACCTAGGCTCGGTGAATCTGGCGGCTCATATAAATGATAAGCAAGAATTAGATACAGATAAACTTGAAAAGACAATCTCAACTGCAATAAGAATGTTAGATAATGTTATAGATTATAATTATTACAGTGTAGATAAAGCTAAACAATCAAATCTAAGACATAGACCAATTGGTCTTGGTTTGATGGGTTTTCAAGATGCTCTATATAAATTAAGAATCCCATATGCTTCAGAAGAAGCAGTTGATTTTGCAGATAGGAGTATGGAACATATAAGTTACTTTGCAATACGTGCATCTATGAACTTAGCTAAGGAAAGAGGTTCTTATGAATCTTTTAGTGGATCTCTCTGGGATCAAGGCATTCTACCAATTGATAGCTTAAAAGTATTAAAAAAAATAAGAGGAAAGTTTTTGGATGTGAATCTCGACCAAAACCTTGATTGGGATGCATTACGCGAAGAAATAAAAGTTAATGGGATGAGAAATTCTAATACACTTGCAATTGCTCCAACAGCTACTATTTCTAATATTTGTGGTGTTTCTCAATCAATAGAACCTACATATCAAAACCTTTATGTAAAATCTAATCTTTCTGGAGAATTTACCGTTATAAATCCATATTTAATTAATGATTTTAAAGAGATTGGTATTTGGGATGAAGTAATGATTAAGGATTTAAAATACTTTGATGGTCAACTATCATCAATTAGTAGAGTACCAGATAATCTTAAATCACTATATGCAACCTGCTTTGAAATTGATACTAGATGGTTAGTAGAAGCTGCTGCAAGAAGACAAAAATGGATTGATCAATCTCAGTCGCTAAATTTATATATTTCTGGTACGGATGGAAAAAAACTTGATAGTGCTTATAAATTAGCTTGGATAAGAGGATTGAAGACGACCTATTACCTACGATCATTAGGTGCGACGCATGTAGAAAAAAGTACTGCTGATAATAGTGGCTCTAAATTAAATGCTGTTAATAAAAAAAGTACTAATGGAGAGAAAAAGACTGAGCAATGCTTAATTGATGACCCTGATTGCGAGGCATGCCAATGATTGATATCCCCTCTGAATTTATGATTTATATTATTTCTGGATTGGTTGCCATAGTTATATCAGGCATATATTATCTTTTTGATTTAAAAAGAACCGATGAAGAAATAGAAGTAAGAAAGAATTCTGTTGTAGGGCAACAGATAAAACCTTTAAGGAGGTATAAATAGCCATGTATAACTGGGATGATCCTATAGCTGAATCACTTAATAAAGTTGAAATTGATAACAAAGCTAAAGATATTGACGAAAAAGAAATTATTGCGCCTAATCAAGACGCTAAATCACATGAAGGTCTTACTGGTTTCGAAGATATAGAAAAAGGGGCTAATAGAATACAGGTTGATGATAAAGCAATTATAAATTGTCGAGCTGATCTTAATCAACTTGTACCGTTTAAATATAAATGGGCTTGGCAAAAATATTTAGATGGGTCAGCAAATCATTGGATGCCTGAAGAAATACCAATGCATGATGATATAAGATTATGGCAAGATCCCAATGCCCTAACTGAAGATGAAAGACATATGGTAGAGAGAAATCTTGGTTTTTTCTCAACTGCTGATTCACTTGTTGCTAATAATTTAGTATTGGCAGTTTATAAACATATCACTAACCCAGAATGTCGCCAATATCTATTAAGACAAGCTTTTGAAGAAGCTATACATACGCATGCATATCAATATTGTGTACAATCCCTTGGATTAGATGAAAGTAGAATTTTTAACATGTATAGAGAAATACCTGCTGTAGCAACCAAAGCTGATTGGGCCTTACCTTTTACACAAAGTTTAGGTGATCCTAATTTTAAAACTGGTACACCAGAAAATAATCAAAGGCTGCTTAGAGACTTAATTGCATTTTATGTAATTTTTGAAGGTATTTTCTTCTATGTTGGTTTTACACAAATACTATCTTTAGGAAGAAGTAATAAATTGACAGGTGTATCACAACAATTCCAATACATATTAAGAGATGAATCTATGCATATGAATTTTGGTATTGATGTTATTAATCAAATAAAGATTGAGAATCCAGACTTGTGGACTGAATCTTTTCAATCTGAAATGATAGATTTAATTAAGAAAGGCGTAGACCTTGAAACTCAATACGCAAGAGATACCATGCCTAGACCTTTACTAGGTATGAATGCAGAACTATTTGAAGAATATCTCAAGTTTATTGCTAATAGGAGACTCGTACAAATTGATCTTCCAGAACAATATCCTGGAGCAAAAAATACCTTTGAATGGATGTCAGAAATTATGGACTTGAAAAAGGAAAAGAATTTCTTTGAAACACGAGTAACTGAATATCAAACTGGTGGACAATTAAAGTTTGACTAACTAGATAAATTTTCTTTCTTTATTGGTTTTTCTATCAAAATTCCATTCATAACTAAATATTTATGGATGGCATAGATGGTATACGAAAACAGAATTGTTGATAACAAGGATTCATCATAAAATGGTATAGCGGCAATATAACATTCAATAAGACCATCGAGATTTTGCGCATATAATGAATCGGAAAACCACACTCCAAAATTACTAATTATAAAAAAAATTGATGGACTAACAATCGAGGCTACGAGAACAGAGTATATATTGAGCTTTTGCATAATTATAGGTGAAATATATGTGATAAGTAGAAAAGAAACATAGACAAAAAATATTGAGTCATAAAAGCCAATAAAAAAATCACTCACTATTTGCGAAAAAAGAACTATAAGCATTGAAATAACAACGCTTCTAAAGTAGTAACTAGCAAAAATTATAAGTGATAATGTTGGTGTAAAATTTGGTATATCTGAAAACATGCGTGATGCTATCAAGAGGAGAACAAATCCAATAAATAAGAAAATTTTTTCTTTCATTCTAAAAACTAGTAGTTACTCCAAGATAGAAAGATCTACCTTCTGAATTATAATTATGTGCCTTTCTATGTTTTTTATCAAACAAATTATTAACCTTCAATGATAAGTCATACTGATCTATTTTTCTGTTATATATGGCATTAAAGAGAAGATAACTTCCTAACTTATGATTATCGTAAATTGAATTGTCTCTTTCTCCCTCTCCAATGAAAATTATGCCGGCGTTATCATTAGGGTTTATTTGATAAAGAATCTTCCCTGTAAATTTATTTTTTGGTCTTCTTGAAAGCATAGTATTATTTGTTAAATCATCTGCTAATTGATATGTATAATTAAATGAATAATCATATTTATCAAATGATGTATTATAATTAAATTCTATTCCTGTAATTCTGGCCTTGTTTATATTTTGCATTTTTGCCCCATCAGACTCAATTAGATTAGTAATTGAGTTATTGAAAAATGTCATGACAAAATCACCATTTTTTGTGACACGGCGTTTTAAAGAAAGTTCACTAGAAATTGACTTTTCGGGATTTAAATTCTCATTACCACCATATCCAAATTTATCAGTTCCATCTGGAGGCCTAAATGATTTTCCAATGCCTCCAGAAAAAATTGTTTTTTTATCAATTAAATAAGAAAAGTTCATATTTCCAGTAAAATAATCTCCATAGGAATCATGATTTATGAATCTAGAGCCAAAATTAATGTTAGTCACCGCATTGATTAAATACTCTGACTGAAAAAATAATTCTCTAATATTGTTAGTTTCTCGAAAAGAAGTTCCATATGACAATTCATAAACAGCTTCATCAGTATAGGAGCCACCGAGTATTGTATTCGTATTTAACAAATCATAATAATTTTTCTCAAAAACAAATTGATTTACTTTAGTGTGTGTATAATCTGTTGCTGACAAATCAGCTTGATCTATTTTATTTTGCTTATCAATAAAAGCTAACTTTGAAAGTGAATCTTTATTATTTCTTGTCCATGACAGCTTTGTGTTCCTATCCTTATGGTCCTGACTCAAATTACTGCCGTAACTATCGTACTCAGTTTTTCCATCGCTTTGGTAAAAACTTATTTTAAAAACATCATCTTTATTATTATATGAGTAATTTGCGTTTATATTGTCATTTTTATATAAATGATTTTTATTAGATGTGGGTTTTGCCTTAAATCCATCCGATTGGGTTTTTGAATAATCTATAAAAAAAGTATGATTATTTTTAGAAAAATATCTGAAAATATTTATTCTATTTGTTTCATCACGACCAGAACTAAATTTTATTTTATTTGATTCTTCTCCTCTATTGCGCGTTATAATATTAATAACTCCACCAATTGTATTTTTTCCATAGAGTGTAGACATACTGCCATTAGATATTTCAACTCTCTCAATCATATCTGTAGAAATATGTTGTATTGATGGCACACCTAGTGTACTTGGATTTAATTCTATACCATCTATGAGGACTTTTGTGTGATTACTCTCTGTTCCTCTCATAAAGATAGATTTAGTTTGCCCATGACCACCATTACTTCCTATGCTTATAGAGCTTATTGAGTCAAATATTTCATGTACATCCTGGAAGCCAGAATTCCTAATATCTTCTTTTGTGATTACCTGTACGGATGTTAGTGAATTAAATATTGTTGTTGGTCTTTTTGATGGTGTAATAACAATCTCATCCAATTTTGACTCAGCAAAAACTAAATTTCCTAAAAAGAGAAAGGCGTATAAAAAAATTCTCAAAAAATATTTTATCATCAATTTTTCATCCATCATTATAGCAATGAACTATATAGATGATGATCCTGATAAAAAAACAAGATACTTGATACCCATCTATAATAAAGCATCCACCGCTTCATGGGCTTCTTATCATGTTGGTATTCGGACTTTTGCTATTTTACCGTTGCGGGGGCAGTGTTAGATTATTTATTCACTAACTTTCCCAACTTCATAAGATTCAGTCAATTTTTAATCCCTATTCCTCTAGATAAAATAACTAGAGCAATAAAAAATAATATAACTATTAATGTAATGATAATCAATAGTGATAAGATTAAATCTGTTTCTACCAGATTTAAGAAACCATATCTAAATGAACTCACTAAGTATGCTATTGGATTAAAGGCAGAAATATCTTGCCAAATTTCAGGAAGGGCCTCGACTGGATAAAATGTTCCGCCTAAATAAGTAAGAGGAGATAGAACAAAAGTTGGTATTATATTTATGTCATCAAAACTCTTAGCATAAACCGCATTTATAAATCCAGCTGTTGAAAAGAGAAAAGCTGTTAAAAATGTTATTAAGAGCGTATAACCAATATTTACAATTTTCAGTTCAGTAAAGAAAGTTGTAACAAAATATACGGCTATACCAACACAAAATGCTCTTAAAATACCTCCTGTGATATATCCTAAAAGAATAATATAATTTGGAACTGGTGAAACTAATACCTCCTCAACACTTTTTTGAAATCTTGCACTATAAAAAGAACCTACGACATTCATGTATGAATTAGTTATTATTGGCATGATGACCAAACCTGGGATTATATAATCTACATAATTATAATCTTTTATATGTCCAATCCTATCTCCAATAAAATTACCAAAAATTGTAATATATAAAAAGATAGTTATAACAGAAGGAAGTATTGTTTGTATCCAAATCCTTGCAAACCTAAGTGTCTCTTTTACAACAATTGTTTTGAATGCGATAAAAACTTCGTACGTCATAATTCTGCCTTCTCTTTTGTAAGCTCCATAAATAACTCTTCTAACATATTTCTCTTGTTCCCCATACTAACAACATCAATATTATTTATTTTTAGTTTTTCAATAATTTCAGTTACAGAAATATCATCTGAAATTGTAATTTCATAGGTATTTTGATCAATGGTAATAAATTTTAGATCACTAACTATAGCTTTATTATTTATTGGCTCAGATGTTTTTAAAATATAAGTGTGTGCTTTTCTCATTTCAAAAACCTGATCCATTGTAGAATTTTGTATAATTTTTCCCTTGTGTATAATTGCAAGATTTTTACATAACCTTTCAGCCTCTTCTAAATAATGTGTGGTTAAAATTATTGAAACTCCGCGTGAATTTAATTCTTTTAAAAAATCCCACATATATAATCTTAGTTCTGTATCAACTCCTGCAGTTGGTTCATCTAATATTAAAATTTTTGGCTCATGAATTAGAGCTCTTGCTATCATTAACCTTCTTTTCATCCCGCCTGATAATTCTCTTGGAGTATTTTTTCTCTTTTCCCATATGCCAAGTTTAATAAATAATTGTTCTAATCTTTTTTTTGCAATATCTCTAGTTATACCAAAATAGCCAGCTGTGTTAATCATGGTTTCTTCAATCGAAATAAATTGATTTAGATTATATTCCTGAGGAACTAATCCAATATTTTTCTTAGCAAACTCTGGGTTTTTTTGAATATTTTTATCAAATACTAGTACTTCCCCAGAGGAGATTGTAACTAATGATGAAATGATTCCTATTACAGTAGACTTACCTGCTCCATTAGGCCCCAAAAAAGCGAAAATATCACCCTTTTTTACAGATAGATTTATATTGTCAAGAGCGATGACTTTGTTTCTATAAACTTTGTTTAAATTCCTTATATCTATTGCGTTTTCCATAATAATTATTCCCTAAAGAGACCATGTAATTATTGTTAAATTATTGACAATATTATATAGTTGCGTAAACTTATCGAGTTATAGCAGATAATCAATATCATTATCAAGTCTATTTAACTATTATTAAGAACATGAGTCATACATCTTACAAAAACGCCAAATTTAGATTACAAAGAAGCGAACTTGCTGTCCCTGGATCATCCCCCAAAATGTTTGAAAAAGCACTTAATTCAGATGCCGATTATATATTCTTGGATTTGGAAGATGCAGTCTCTCCTAATGATAAGGAATCTGCAAGACAAAATGTTATACAGGCTCTTAAAGAAATGGACTGGAGAGGAAATGGTAAAACTATTTCAGTAAGAATAAATGGATTAGATACACATTATATGTATAAAGATGTTGTTGAAATAATGACTCAGGTAGGCGAATTTGTTGATACCTTATTAATTCCAAAAGTTGGCGTAAGAGACGATGTCTACATGGTGGACTGTTTAGTCTCACAAATAGAGCAGGAAAAGAAATTAAAGAATCCTATAGGGTTAGAGTGTTTGATTGAAACAGCACTTGGCATGGTAAATATAGAAGAAATTGCGAAATCCAGTTCACGATTAGAAGCTCTTCATTTTGGAGTTGCTGATTATGCAGCAAGTTTAAGGGCTAGAACTGTAATAATAGGTGGCCTAAACCCTGACTATCCTGGCGATCAATGGCATCATGGTCTAGCAAAATTAGTAGCAACATGTAGAGCATTTGGTTTAAGACCAATTGATGGTCCCTTTGGCGACATAAAGGATCCTGAAGGTTATATAAATGCTGCAAAGAGAGGGGCTGCTATAGGAATTGAAGGAAAGTGGGCTATCCATCCCTCTCAAATTGAACATGCAAATAATGTTTTTTCTCCACCCGATAGTGAAGTTGAGAAAGCAACAAAAATTTTAGATGAATTAGAAAAAGCTGCTCAAGAAGGTAGAGGAGCCGCTCAATTAGATGGGCGGATGATTGATGCAGCATCCGCAAGAATGGCTGAGAATATTGTTAACATTGATAAGCTTATTAAGTCAAAAAAATAATGAATATACATGAATATCAAGCTAAAGAAATATTAGCTAAATTTGGCGTATCGATACCAAGAGGTGGAATTGCCTACAGTCCTGAAAATGCAAAAGATAGAGCCGCTGAATTAGGTGGTGAAATGTGGGTTGTTAAAGCACAGATTCATTCCGGAGCTAGAGGTAAAGCTGGAGGAATAATTGTCTGTAAAAGCTTACAAGAAGTTTCTGATGCAGCTAACAAATTATTAGGAAAGACTCTTGTTACTAATCAAACTGGACCTGCTGGTAAAACTGTGCAAAGAATTTATGTTGAAGAAGCAACAGATATTAAACAAGAGTTTTATCTTGGTTTAGTTTTTGATAGAAGCTCTGAAAGCGTCATGGTTGTTGCTTCATCTGCTGGTGGTATGAGCGTAGAAGAAATTGCTAAAGAAAAACCTGAAACATTAATAAGAACCAAGGTAGAAGCAGCTGTAGGCATACAAAATTTCCAAGCTAGAGAAATAGCATTTGGTCTTGGCATTGAGGCAAAGGCGATATCTAGATGTGCTGAAGCAATCTTAGGCTGCTATAAAGCATTTAGTACTTCAGATGCAACGATGGTTGAAATTAATCCTTTAGTGCTAACTGGAGATGATCATATTTTAGCATTGGATTGTAAAATGTCTTTTGATGATAATGCCTTATATAGAAATCCCCAAATTGCTGAGCTTAGAGATAAATCACAAGAAGATCCAAAAGAAACATATGCCGCTGATAGAGGGCTAAATTATATCGCGTTAGATGGTGATATTGGTAATATCATTAATGGTGCTGGGCTAGCTATGGCGTCAATGGACATGATTCAACTAGCTGGTGGACAACCTGCTAATTTTCTTGACGTTGGTGGGGGAGCTACTCCAGAAAAATTCGTTAAGGCTTTTAAACTTATATCTGGCGATCCTAAAGTTAAAGTAATTTTAATCAATATTTTTGCTGGTATTAATAGATGTGATTGGGTTGCTCAAGGAATCGTAGATGCCTTAGATCAGTTAGAAATTAAACAGCCTCTAATTATAAGATTGGCTGGAACAAACGTTGAAGAAGGAATGAAAATTTTAAAAGAAAGTAAAATAAAATACATTGAAGCTTCAACACTTGAAGAGGCCGCAAATAAAGCTGTTGAAGCTCTTGCAAGTCTAGGATAAATCAATAATGTCAATTTTAATAAATAAGGATTCAAAAATAATTATTCAGGGTTTTACTGGAAAAATAGGCACTTTTCACGCTGAAGAAATGATTGAATATGGCACAAATGTTGTAGGTGGGGTAACTCCAGGAAAAGGAGGTCAAACTCATTTAGATAGACCAGTTTTCAATACAGTTAAGGAAGCTGTACAAGAAACTAGTGCAGATGCAAGCATATTATTTGTACCGCCAGCGTTTGCAGCAGATTCTGCAATGGAGGCAGCGGATGCAGGAATTAAAACACTTGTTGCGATTACTGATGGTATTCCTGCACACGATATGATTAAAGTGAAACGTTATATGAGACGATATAAAAATGAAGATAGAATGACTTTAGTGGGGCCAAACTGTGCTGGTGTTATAAGTCCTGGAAAATGTATGCTTGGGATTATGCCAGGACATATTTATAAAGAAGGAAATGTTGGTGTTATAGGAAGATCAGGTACTTTAGGTTATGAAGCTGCACAACAGATGAAAAATCTTGGGATTGGAATTTCAACAAGCGTTGGTATTGGTGGAGACCCAATTAATGGAAGTTCTTTTAGAGATCATCTTGAAAAATTTGAACAAGATGATGAGACAAAAGTAATTTTGATGATTGGAGAAATTGGTGGGCCACAAGAAGCTGAAGCAGCATCTTTTGCTAAAGAGAATATTTCTAAGCCTGTTGTAGCATATATTGCAGGATTAACTGCACCCAAAGGCAAAAGAATGGGTCATGCAGGTGCTATTGTTAGCGCATATGGTGAATCTGCAGCAGAAAAAGTTGAAATATTAAAAGAAGCTGGAATTACAATTGCAAAAAATCCATCTGTTATTGGAGATACAATTGCATCTGTGATGAAATCTATTAATGGATAAAGATTGTTCTTTAATAGATATTGGCGCTAATCTCACGCATAATCAACTTCTAGATAACATAGATTCAGTTATTGCAAGATTTAAAAAAGCAAAAATTGAAAAAGTAGTAATCACCTCTTCAAATCTAAATGATACAAAAAAAGCTCTTGAGCTAATAAAACAATTTCCAGACGTATTCTTTACCACAGTTGGGTTCCATCCTCACAATGCTAAAGACTTCAGAGACGAAGATTTAATCACTATGGAGTCATTTGCTGAAAATTTGTACGTTATATCATTAGGTGAATGTGGGCTTGACTATTACAGGGAGTATTCATCAAAGAGTCAACAAATTAATTGTTTTGAAAAACAATTAGATTTAAATACTAAAATTAATTTACCTGTATTCCTTCATGAAAGAGGCGCACACTCTGACTTTTATTCAATACTCAAAAAATATATCAATAAATTTGATAAATCCGTTGTTCATTGCTTTACTGGCAATAAAAGCGAATTGTCTAAATATTTAGATATAGGTTGTTATATTGGTATAACGGGATGGATTACCGATTTAGATAGAGGATCTCACTTGCATGATATTCTTAAGTTTATTCCTGAAGATAAACTATTAGTTGAAACTGATGCACCATATTTAATACCAAAGAATATACCTAATAATGAAAATCTTACAAACGAACCATCTTTCTTACCTTTTGTTGTTGAACAAATTGCAAAGTGCTTAAATAAAGATATAGAATATATCTATAGACAGACTTATAAAAATACAAAAGAATTTTTTAAAATATGAGAAAAGAAAAAGAATATTATTTAAGATTACCCAAAAATAAGAATCATCTTCTTCTACATTCTTGCTGTGCGCCATGTTCTGGAGAAATAATACAAAGATTAGTTGATTCCGATATAAAATTTTCAATATTTTTTTATAATCCAAATATACATCCACTCAAAGAGTATGAAATAAGAAAAGAAGAAAATATTAGGTTTGCAGAAAAAAATAATATTCCATTTATTGATGCTGATTATGATGTAGATGCATGGTTTAAAGAAACCAAAGGTTTAGAATGGGAACCTGAAAGAGGCAAAAGATGTACTACATGCTTTGAAATGAGGTTTTTAAAAACAGCACAATATGCATATGAAAATAATTTTGATATTATTTCTAGCACTCTTGGTATTTCAAGATGGAAAGATATGAACCAAATAAATGAAGCAGGCAAATGGGCTGTCAAAAAAATCCCTAATCTAGAATATTGGACTTTTAATTGGAGAAAGAATAATGGGTCTCAGAGAATGTTATTAATTTCAAAAGATGAGGGTTTTTATAAACAAGAATATTGTGGCTGTGTTTATTCATTCAGAGATACTAATATCTGGAGACAAAAGAATTCTAGAGAGAAAATAACTATTGGAAAAAATTTTTATAGAAATTTAATTAAAAAACCCACCAAGAATTAATAGCATTGTTATGCTTAACCAGGTCAGAAGTGATCTGGCTACCAATGTTTGGATATATGAAATTTTCTCTATGATATCTTCTTTGTTGCTATCCTTGTCTAGCTGTACTGATGAGTTTCCAATATTATTTACCAGATCGATGTTAGATTCATATATATTACTTCTATCCGCTTTGTGTTTTTTCCAAATCAATAAAGAAGATTCAAAATTACCAACTATTGCAAAGGCTAAGGAAGTTAATCTAATCGGAATAAATTCCATCAAACCTAAAACATCCTTAATATCATTTCTGGATTTCTGATCTATTCTTATGTCTTTAGTAAATGAAAAATAATCCAATACTTTATATCCCAAAGCACCACCAGGCCCAAGGAGTAAAAACCAAAAAATAATAGAAAATATATTTCGTGTTGAACCATAAAATAAATTTTTGCTTATTAAATAAATATCTTTTTGTGATAATTTGTTTATATTAATATCTTTAGCTAAAGTTTTAATGAGGTCTTTATCTTCGACCCCTATTTCTTTATCAATAATAAATTTAAAATCATCTATTTTTTCATTAAACTCATTTGGTTTTAGACAATAAAATAATACTATAAAACTAAATAAAAACGATAATGTCCAATGAATAAATTGATAGAAGAATCCATTTATAAGTATGGTCAAAAATATGCAAAAGAAACTAAAGAGTAAATATATAAATAACTTTTTATCAATATACTCCTTCACAAAAAGATGAAAATTATTATAAGATCTTTTAATAAAATTCTCATCTCTTAAAGAAATTAGTGGGTCATAAATAAACTCAACTACTAAAACTGAAATTATTAAGAATGCTGTTTCCATATCAGAATTATTTTTTTATTTTTTCCCAATTAAAAAAAGGCCCAGGATCTACTTTTCTATCTGGAGATATTTCACTATGCCCTATTATATTATCATCATGAATTTTTGGGTAGCATATCTTTAAGGCTTCAATTAGTTGCTTTAGCTGTTTATATTGAGTTTCTTCAAAATTTTTATCCACTGAGCCCTCCAATTCAATTCCTATAGAGAAATTATTACAATCTTCTCTTCCTTTGTAAGAAGAACGACCTGCATGCCAAGCTCTTAAATTAAATGGCACAAATTGTATTATATCTCCATTTCTTCTAATAAAAATATGTGCTGAAACCTTTAGGTTCTTTAAAGATGCAAATGATAAATCGGAAGAACAGTCAAGTTTGTTGGTAAATAATTTAACTACATTATCATTATCAAAGATACCTTTAGGTAAACTAATACAGTGTATTACCACTGTATCAATATTGATGTCTTCAGGACGTGAATCACAATTAGTTGTGGGTATATATAAGATATCACTAATTAAATGGCTAGATTTATCTATTTTTAACATATATATTCATCTAAATGAAATAGACTGTTAATATTATACTTATCTCTAATTATGTCAAACTTTCTGATTAATACAGACAAAAAATTAAAAAAAATAATTGCTGAAATACAGGATTCTAAGTATATAGGGGTAGATACAGAATTTGTGAGAGAGTCTACATATTATCCAGTTCTTGCACTAATACAAATCTCAACCAAAGAATCAATTTTTTGTATTGATGTATTAAACATTAAAGATAAAACATCTCTTAAAAAAATTTTGAGTAATAGGAAGATTACGAAAATTATACACTCATCAAAACAAGATCTTGAGGCATTAAATAGTTATTTTAAATCATATCCAAACAATATTTTTGATACACAAATAGCTGCAAACCTTGTGGGCCTTGATATGAATATCAGCTATAGTGGAATTGT
>CEOQ01016375.1_pt1 | contig 23249 bp, 18 predicted proteins | sample 361351 | NCBI WGS metagenome assembly CEOQ01 (sample SAMEA2619907, study PRJEB7988) | marine metagenome | biome: marine biome (ENVO:00000447); feature: deep chlorophyll maximum layer (ENVO:xxxxxxxx); material: "saline water (ENVO:00002010), including plankton (ENVO:xxxxxxxx)" | depth 60 m | reverse complement strand
CTGGACTGAGTGGAGATTCAAGCCTAGTGAGGTCAGAAAAATATGGCTTATTCTAGAATACTTCGATCCCAAGAGAAAACCGATTGCTCATACTCTTGTCAGCTTCGAATTTGAGGATGGTCGCAGACTGGCATGCTCGATAGAAGTCCGGAGAGAGAAGGGGGAGAAGTATCACCCGATTAGAGGTATGCTTCGACAGTACGAGTTGCTGTATGTTTGGTCCACAGAAAGCGACTCTATTGGAGTACGTGCAAGATGCAGAAAGAAGTCGAAGACCCACCTGTTTGAGGGCGTTGTACTCGGAGAGGGGAATCACCAGAGACTGCTCGAATCTTTCCTGCGCCGTACCAACCGGCTTCACGACAGTCCCGAGTGGTATCACAGTATCACGAATACCTGCACCACAAACATAGTCGGGCACGTGAATGAAATCTACCCTGGGAGGGTTCCTCGCGCCGTTTCGATTTTTCTACCTGGGCTCAGTCCGAAATTGCTAGAGCGAAATAATCTGATACGAATAGATCAGGATTTGGACCGAACTCTAGAGGCAAGCCTGATTGACCAGAAGTCCGTAGATTGGGATACTGAGGCAGATTACGGGGACTGGATTAGGTCCGGGTAGATGGCAGCATTAACACTCCGAGTCCTGTGCCGTGGGTGTGCTCAGCGTGGAACAGCTGCACCTAGATGGTCCGCTTCAGTGGGCACTACCTCCCTCTAAGAGCCACTTTATCCGTTGGCTAGCGCTAGCAGCCCAGTCGTCGGATACCATGAGAATAGGTTTCTCACAGGAGCCTGGTCTCGATGTCGTATCTATGGCGGATTGTCTCGAATCGCTAGGCGCTCGAGTAGAGCGCAGACAGGGAGAATGGATTGTTTCGGGAGTCGGTGACGTAGGATTCAGCAATCCGGGTGGTACTCTAGACTGCGGAAACTCGGGAACCACAGCGAGATTTCTCATGGCCATCGCCGCGGGGATGAGTGAAGAAATCAGGATAGACGGTGATGATTCGCTGCGAGGAAGGGATATGTCGGCAATCTCGGGAGTGCTCAGAGATTTGGGCTGTTCAGTATCAGGGGATACGCTTCCACTGACAGTAACTGGACCTTTGCAGATGGACTCGGCAAGGCTTGACTTGAGTACTTCCAGCCAGCCCCTATCGGCGGTGCTTTTGGCCTCACCGAGATTTCCATTCCCAATCAAATTGGAGTTAGACGGAAGTAGTGTCAGCAGGAGATACTATGAGATGTCATTTGAAATCGCTGAGAGTTGCGGCTCTCAGAATAGGTTCTGCGAGGGGGAGATAGGGATTCGTCCCTGGAAGGTGATTGTTCCCAACCACGTTACTGTGCCGACAGAGGAGAGTCTTGTGCCGATAGCGATGCTAATCTCAGAGTTGCATCAGGTCAGAATGGAATTGAGTGGCTTGAGTGAATTCATCAGCCCTGCGTTAATCAGTCTTGCAGAACAATCCGCTGTGCTCGACCTCCGGGACGAGAGTGATTTGATCTGCCCGGCATCCGTTCTGATGGCCATAGGCAATGGGGGGAGAATCATCGGGGCGGCTCATTCCAGAGGCAAGGAGTCAGACAGGATAGGTTCGACAGTCTATCTGCTCAGAGCTTTCGGCATGGATGCTCAAGCTACCGAGGACGGACTTGAGATTCCGGGAGGTCAATCTCCAAGTCGCCCCGAATTCCCGATCGATTCGCACCGCGATCATCGTCTTGCAATGACTGCGATGGTCCTGGCTAGCAGATGTGGAGGCACTATCTCAAATCACGAGATTTGTTCAGTTAGTGACCCCGGGTTCATTCCGAGGCTTCTAGGGTTGGGTGATTAGTTGTCCTATAGAGATAATTTCAGTACCCATCTGCTACTTCTTCTGGTCGCAGCAATCTGGGGTTCCACATGGGCAGTTGGTCGGTTCCTCAGTTACGGCATGGATGATGTCAGGGCTAGCATGGGTCCGGCGACCTCAGCTTGGCTGAGATACGTCTTCGCTGTGGTCGCATTCATAGCATGGTGCTGGATTTACAGGAACAGAGGCGGCCCTCGCATCTTGCCCGAAGGCAGGAAGGCGTGGAAGTACACAATCTGGATGGCTCTACTGGGGACTATGGGATACCAACTGCTGTTCATGAATGGAATGAAGTGGACTGCTGCAGGTGACGCTTCTCTAATTATACCGTTGAATCCTGTTTTCACCGTACTACTAGCTGTTCCAATGCTCGGACAGAGACTGAGCATGCGGATGCTAATTGGACTCACTGTGGGTTTGGCCGGGGTAGCAACTGTAGTGGGCTGGAGTCCGAATGTGGATATCCCGTTTGAGCACCGCCTAATCGGAGCGGTGATGATTGCCCTAGCCGCATTGACTTGGGCTGCGACCAGTAACCTAACCAAGATGGCTCTCTCGGATGATTCAGTCGGAACCTCGCTCGAGATTGTAGTCTGGTACTCTCTGGTCGGCTGGGTGCTGCTAACCCCGTGGATGCTGTTTGAGGTCTGGGGTTCCGGCTTCCCCGAACCCAGTCCTGCCGAGTGGGCATCGGTGGCATATCTGGGGCTGATTTCGACAGTCCTCACCTATGCTTGGTTCGCCAGAGGGATAGACAGGATTGGGGCCACCGCTGCGGCATCATACGTTTTCCTAGTCCCTGTCTTCGGAGTACTGAGTGGATGGTTGATGCTGGACGAGAGTATCGGGGTCTCCATGATAGTGGGATTCTGCCTGATTGTATTAGGAGTCAGAGAGGTCCAGCGTGAGAGTGAGAGGTTGGGTGCTGATTGAGTGGCTCATTCTGCCTTGCCTCATGGTTAAATAGAGGGGGTCGGTGGGCCGCGAAGGAGGTATCCGTATGGCACGCAAGCCCGCCAAGATGTATCGCCAGATTAAGGGTCAGGCATACACTCGCAGAGAGTACAGCGGAGGTGTCCCGAACAACCGCATCCTGCGCTACTTCATGGGCAACAGAAAGGGCGCTGAGACTGGCCAGTTTGAAGTCGTGGTAGAGTTGACTGCAGACAACGCATGTCAGATTCGCGACTCGGCTCTTGAATCGGCCAGGCAGGTCGCCAATGCAACCATCAGGAAGTTGGCGGGCGATCAGGGCTACGCGCTTCGCATGCACACATATCCTCATCAGATTCTACGCGAGAACAAGCAGGCCACTGGGGCCGGGGCTGACCGTGTCTCGCTAGGGATGAGGCAGTCGTTCGGCAAGAATGTCGGTACTGCTGCTCGCGTTCAGAGGGGCCAGACCGTGGTCTCAATCTACACTTCTCCTGAGCACTACCTTACTGCTAGGGATGCTCTCAGGAAGGCTGGATGCAAATTCCCAACTCCATGCACCATCAGGGTAGCTGAGGGAGCCGAGCATTTGAAGGGCCTTGTGTGAGGTTGCAGGGCCATGTCGCCCTCTGACTCACTGTCTGTGCTGCAGGACTCACTGCGAGGCTCGCCCATCATCTGGAAAGGAGATTATCCATACTTCATCCACCCTATCTCGGACGGAATTCCGCGCATGGATGCCGACGTGCTGCGCGCCACTCGTGACCTCATCGTGGAGATGGTTGACTGGTCTAAGATTGACCTCATTGTCAGTGTGGAAGCGATGGGTCTGCCACTGTTGGCAGCCGTTGGTGATGCCACCGGTAAGCCGACTGTTGTAATCCGCAAGCGCGAGTATGGCATGGAAGGAGAAGTCCGAGTCGATGTCTCGACCGGATACTCACAATCCACGACATTCATCAACGATATCTCGCCGGGCGAGAGGATTCTAATTGTCGATGATGTGATTTCCACCGGAGGTACTCTCGAACCCATTCTTGCAACGCTGGAGGAGATGGGAGTTATCCTGCAGGACATCGTGATTGCGATAGAGAAGGGAGAGGGTCGAGAGAGACTCGCCAGGGAGCGGCCTAGATGGCCGATTAGGACTTTGGCGCGTATCGATATCATCGACGGCAAGGTCGAGATTCTCGAGTGATCGCATGGACTTGGAGCGGCACGACTTCGAGTTGGATGAGTTAGTAGATAGGATCAAGGCCAACGACAACAGATTGGTGGCTCTGCAGGTCCCCGAGGGGTTGAAGATGCAGGCTCTTGAGATGATGGACTCAATTGAGGATGAGTCAGGTGCGAGGGTTATTCTCGCCGCAGACCCTTGCTATGGTGCATGTGATCTAGTACACGATAAGATGCAAATGATGGGCGTCGAACTGGTCGCGCACATGGGTCACAGCCAGATGAACATAGACTCGGGTATGCCGACTCACTTCATTCCGGTCACATACGACGGTGATCCAGAATTGGCCCCGGTCCTTTCCATCCTTGAGAGTCATCGTGCAATCGCGCAATCCCGTCTTGAGGCGGCTAGTGAGGAAGTCGAGATGGACGAAGAGTCTGCTAAGGAGAAGTTTCTGGATGCTGTGGGTCGGATAGCTCCTCTGACCGGAACTAAACTGGGGCTGGTCGGTTCGATTCAGCACCTGCATCTACTTGAGGAGTTCAAGGGTAGGCTGGAGAAGGCCGGATTTGAAGTCGATATTCCAGTCGGAGGGGATAGGCTAACCTTCCCTGGACAAGTTCTCGGATGCAACTACTCGGGCGACGACCCATCAATCGGACACTACCTGTTCCTCGGCTCGGGAGACTTTCACCCAATCGGCCTCGTACTGCACACCGGTAAGCCACTGGCAATGCTTGACCCTTACTCGGGAGATGCCACAGAGATGTCGCTGGAACGCATCGAGAGGATTCTGCGACAGCGCTTCGGACTCATCAACTCGGTCGACGAAGCCAATTCGTTTGGTATCCTGATTGGCGAGAAGCCCGGTCAGATGCGGCGTAATCTGGCCATTCGAATGAAGCGTCTGTTGGAGAAGCACGGGCGAAAGGGATACCTGTTGGCACTCGACCACATCAGCCCGGAACTGATTGATTTCTACCCCGTTGACGCATACGTGAATACCGCTTGTCCGAGAATTGCCATTGACGACTCAGTCAGATATGCCAAGCCACTGATTACCCCCTATGAGCTTGAGGTGGCTCTAGGGGAGAAGAAGTGGGAGACGGGTTACCAATTCGACGAAATACCCTGAGTTCGCGCGCACGCCACAGACGCGCATATACGCGCGCGTTGCTCCAAATATGTCTAATAACGATGTGAGCACGAGTCACATGATGGCCGACTACCTCGATAGAATTGGAGCGGGCAAGGTCCTGTTGGACAGAACTCCGTTCTCCTTCGACTGGACACCACCAGCACTGGTTGGTCGGGACGATGAGTTACGAGGTCTAGCCTCGATGTTCGTCGGAATCGAGAATCAAGGAGTCAGTGGGAGGGCCGTAATCACAGGACCGGTCGGTTCCGGTAAGACAGTAATGACTCGCCGCTTCGGCGAGGATCTGCAGCGAGCTCTAGACGGGCGCAGGAGACTCATCCTTGCACATGTCAACTGTCGCAATCATCCCACTGCTTCACAGGTTCTGCAGGAAATCGCCCGTTCTCTCGATTCGGGACATCCCGAGAGGGGTTTCAGTTCGAGTGAAGTTATACAGTCGATTAGGCGCAATCTCAGCTCGCACGATGCGCATCTTCTACTCGTGCTAGATGAGGTCGATGTGCTGATTCGCAACGATAAGGGAGACCTGATTTACAAACTGCTCAGAATAGACGAAGGACAGAACCGGCAGGGTTCGGTTTCGATGATTCTAGTCAGTCAGGATGCTTCGCTAATCAAGCTGTTCGAGCCGGCGATAATATCGCGTCTCGGAGAGAGCAATATGCTGACTCTGAGCGGCTACGGAGAGCGGGCCTTGAGTGACATAGCGAGGCAGCGCTACGAGGAGGCCTGCAGGCCCGGCTCGGTGGATGATGGCGCTCTCGCGAAGATTGGGAGGTTCTCGGCTGAATCGGGAGATGCCCGCCTCGCTATCGAATTACTCGAGGCTGCTATCATCCGCGTAGAGAAGGAAGGCAGAGGAGAGGTTCTAGCAGAGGATGTTCGGCCCAGTACCTTGCGGGCCGCGTCGGTGGAGCCTAGCCAGGTCGATGAATTGGGCGAACACCAGAAACTCGTCCTGCTCGGAATCTGCAGACGATTGAAGAAGGCGGATGCGGTTTCTAGCGGGGATGCTCAGAAACTGTACAATCTCGTTTGTGAGGAGTTTGGAATCAAACCACGCAGTTACACTACCTTCTGGAAGCACCTCAAGAGGCTGGAGAGTATTGGGCTGATAGAATCGCGGACTGCTAACGCATCCGTAGGAAGAGGGCGGACTCAGCACATCACCATGACGAATACTCAGCCCGCTTTGCTCGAGAGTCGTATAGAGAGGGAATTCCTCTGATTATCAAGCGCCTACGGCGCTTCCGAACCGCTCTTATAGGGGCCTTTAGTCGGGAGGCCGTTCGGAGGTGTTCGTGTGGCAGCAGAGCAGGTCTTCAAGGCGGTCGTGAACGACACCGCTAATTCATCCGGAGGCAGGGCCTTCAGCATGGACATCACCGGCTCGAACTACAACCACTTCCTCGGCAAGAGGATAGGCGACTCCGTTGACGGCATGTTCGTCGGAGAGGGCGATAAGACCCTGAGCGGATACAAGTTGGAAATCACCGGCGGCTCGGACCTGACTGGAAGGCCGATGAGGCCTGAGTTGGAAGGCAGTGCAATCAAATCGGTCTTGACCACTGCTGGAACGGGCTACAAGGGTAAGAGGTATGTGAAGAAGAAGGGTAGAGTCTACCGGTACAAGTACGACGGATTGAGGAAGAGGCGTCGGTTCCGTGGTAATGTAATCAGTCAGGATACGCGTCAGATAAACCTCAAAATAGTCGAGTCCGGAAACCGCTCCCTCGACGCCATCTTCGGCCTCGTCGAGGAATCTGAGACCGTCGAGGAGCCCTCTGGAGAAGAGGAGTGAATCGACGGGGTGATTATGCTGGACGGTCTTCCAAGTCAACCCGAAGTCAACATCGGAATGGTCGGGCACGTCGACCACGGCAAGACCACTCTGACTCAAGCTCTGTCAGGAGTCTGGACAGATACCCATTCGGAGGAGCGTAAGCGTGGCATCAGCATCAAGTTGGGTTACGCGGACACTGCATTCTACAAGACGTATGATGGCAGATACTACGTCAGAGGAAAGCACCCGGATGGGGAGCAGGATTCTGAGGACGATTTGCTGCGAGTGGTCTCCTTCGTCGATGCTCCCGGACACGAGACTCTGATGGCAGTCATGATTTCTGGCGCCTCGATCATGGATGGAGCGATGCTCCTTATCTCGGCCACTGAGAAGTGCCCCCAGCCTCAGACCAGAGAGCATCTCGCAGCATTGCAGATAGCGGGCATAGACAACATCGTCGTGGTCCAGAATAAGATAGATATCGTGTCAAGGGAGAGAGCCAAGGAGTCGTATGAGGAAATCTCCGCATTCCTAAAGGGCACAATCGCAGAATCTGCCCCAATCATTCCCGTCTCGGCTCACCATGATGTCAACCTCGATGTTCTGATTCAAGCAATCGAGGATGTGATACCCACGCCCGACAGGAGTTCTCATGATTCGGGACTGATGTACGTGGCTCGCTCGTTCGATGTCAATCGTCCCGGAACTCGCCCGGATGGCCTGTCTGGAGGAATCATAGGTGGCAGCATAGTCGAGGGTTCGTTCAGCGTGGGCGATTCGATTCTGATAGCACCTGGGCGTAGAATCCAATCAGGAGGCAAGACTTCCTGGAAGCCGATTCCGACTAAGATAGAGAGTCTGAAAGGCGGAGGACTGGATCTTGAGTCCGTTCACGCCGGAGGGCTTTGTGGGATAGCCACTCCGATGGATCCTATGTCTACCAAGGCAGACGAGTTGTCCGGTCAAGTGATGGCCAGAGAAGGTGAGTTGCCTCCGATATGGGAGGAGTTGAGTCTAGAACTTGAGCTGCTAGAGAACATGGTCTCATCCGGCGATGATGAGGCGGGTTCGGTAAAACCTCTGCAGACCAACGAGATGCTGATGATTAATTCAGCTACAGCCACCAGCGTTGGTACCGTATCTTCCGCCAAGGGAGCCTCTGCCAAGATACAACTTCGGCTCCCTATTTGTGCTAGGTCGGGCAGCCGGGTCACCCTTTCGCGCAGAGTTGGCTCAAGATGGCGCCTGATAGGGCACGGCTCGATAGCGGGGTGATGTGATGGTCGGCGTCTTGGTAGACGCTTGCGGTTGGGTGGCGCTAGTCGAAGCCAGACTGAATCTCGATGGGAGCATGAGTGAAGTGGTAGGCTCGGCTGAACTGAAGTTGCTAGAGTGCGTCGAAGTTGAGCTTGAATCCATGTCAACGAAACAAAGAGGCCTTCTCATGGACCTACTCAAGAGTCGCTGTGAATCGATTCCTGATGTCGAAGGGCTGAGTCACCCCGATGATATGCTGGTCAGGCTGTCTTCCCGGAACGGTTGGCCGGTGCTAACCGTCGACAAGGGCCTCAAGAGGCTTCTGATAGAGCAGGGGGGCTCTTACATCGAGGTGACCTCGAGAAGGTTCCTCAGATTGGTAGAGCCCTAGGGCAGCGTGAACAGGCTGTCATCACCGTGTCCATCCAGAAGGCCGATTCGAACTGCTGCGTCCAACCAAGCGTGTGAGTAATTGATTGCTCCGAAGGCCCTGACTAAGTCGCCCTGCTGCATGAAGTGTCTCGCATCAGATGCATAATCATCACACATCCTGAGCATGGATATCAGTCTCTGATTGTCCGCATCTCCCTGTGCGACGGGAGTGGCCTTCAATCTCGCCCTCTCGGTTAGAGAGAGGTACTTCTCGACGAGTTCTACAGTGACGGTTGATTCGGACATAGGCGTACCTAATTCATCCCTAGTTCTACAGTAGCAGCATCACTGAGCCTGAACAATCGAGTCCTGCCTTGCTTCCTGACCGAGAGCAGTCCGGCCCGACGCAGTCCGTTGAAAATCTGAGACAGCCTAGTCCTCCCAACCTCTAGTACGGCCTGAAGTTCGGCGTCTGAAGGAGACACTTCCCTTGCTGATGCGGCCTCCAAGATGGTTCTCTCGTTATCCGATATCGCTGCAGCCCGAGAACCGTCAAACGGCTCATCGGGCTCCCACCTAGGGCCTATTTGGACTGGTATTCTCGGAGGAGGAGTAATCACCTCCTCCGTCTCTGAATCAACCGGTTCTGGAGTGTGGTCCAAGTCGAAGATGGGGTTTGTTTCCTGGGGCTCCTCAACTTCAGGAATCTGGGCCCCCAGACTTGGGTCGACTGTCCATAGTGCACCCTCGTCTGCCATTACGGGTACTTCTTCGGCGGGTGTAATCGAAGTATCCGGAACGGCTTCTGTCTCAAAAACTGGTTCTGGCCCCTCTTGCTTTGTTGTACTAGGAGTGGGTACGAACGGCTTGGGACTGGGATTGGCTACCGTGATCGGGGTGCCATCCGGCTCATCCGGCATCTCGTCTCCGGCAATTACAGTTCTATTGAGCAAACCACTGAATCCGCCGGCCCTCACTTGAGGTCGAGTCTGCTCCTCGGTTGCATCGACGATTGGTACGAATGAATCCAGCGTCCCCTGGCCTTCATCAAGTGGCGATGGTTCGGACGGTTCAGAATCTTCTTCGGCCCAATCCTCATCAGCTTCCGGAATCGACTCGTCCCAATCCGCATCCTCCTCTAGTTCGGGATCTTCGTCCCACAAGTCATCGGATTCGACATCCCATTCATCATCTAGTCCCTCGGTTTCGGGGTTCTCTTCCTCCAACGTCTCTTCGGCCTCAACTACTGTTTCGAAGGGTACTTCCGGGGAATCATCGGCCCTACCGCTCCAAGACATAAGTCTCTCAAAGGTACCCTCCGAGCCGTTTTGCCAACGCTCATCGAGTAGGTTCCTGCACAGAATTACAACATCACGAGGGTTTCCTCCTGTGTGCTCCATGATGGCGTCAAGTAATCTGGGTTTGATTACCCACCTCTCGCGGGCCTTTCTGCGGACGAGATTGTCCGCGAGTTTTTGGATATCAGGCTTGTTTAAATTTTCTAGATGCTCTATATCAAATGCAGATGAGGCCTCTTCATCCAATGATTTCAGTTGTGAAGGCGTTGCAGTGACGATTACTAGGGCTCTGAGTCTCTGAAGAAGCGGAGTAATTCTCGTCAGAAACTCATTCAGCGGAGTCGAATAGGGGTAATCTAAGGCAATCAGCGGCAAAGGTCCAGTCTCATTGTCTAGAATCTCCACCAGTGATTCGCACATCTGAGAGGTGGATCTAGGGACATCATAGCCTGCAAAATGCACATAGATTTCATTGAGTATGGAATTTACCGGATCGGTCTCGGGCCAGATCTGACTGACGAACTTGTTCCTGACTTGGGATGAAAGTGCATTAACCATCGATGTCCTACCGCTTCCGGATTCTCCGACTAGGAGGATGTTTCGAGGAGATTCGGAGATTATATGCTCGCGCAGCCGAACCATCAGAGAATCCCTCCCGACCAGATCCTGAGCTCTAGATGGTTCGATGGGGCGGTGGTCGAATGGGTTGCCCCTCAACCGAGGCAGATTTAGCATCGACACTGCTTCTGAAATCATTGTGTCGGCAGCGGCTTCAATCATTCTTAATGTTCACGCATTCTGACGCTTTCCAGAAGGCGATTTAACGGGTTTTTCGTTGATTCCGAGGGCTCAACTCAATTGATTTCCTTACAGTACATCGAAACGATATTTCTCCGGTTAACGCTTCGCTAACGCTTTATTGATGCGTTAATCATGCGTTAATGGCCAAATTAACGCTTTCAAAGGGACATTCTCAGCGTCTAGATGGAAGCGTATTGTGCCCAGAAGGGTTGTTCGCAAACAGTTAGAAGCCATATTGACCGGGGGGCAAATGATACCATGCCAGTAGACAACAGCCGCCTTGAAGGATTCTACAAACTATCTGTCTCAGAACGCAGGGACATGCTGGCCGATCTCGCAGGGATGACCTCTGAGCAGGTCGAAGCCTGGTCGGCCAGCGGAGAGCTGTCAGAGGAGGCTGCGGACAGAATGATTGAGAATGTCGTCGGCACTTACTCCCTCCCGATTGGTGTGGCTACCAACTTCATCATCGATGGCGAGCATTATCTCGTGCCCTTCGTGCTTGAGGAGCCGAGTGTGGTGGCAGCTGCCAGCAACATGGCGAAAAGATGTCATGGCAGAGGTGGTTTCGTCTCGAATAACGACGATCCGGTGATGATTGGTCAGATTCAGGTGGTTGATTGTGATGACCCAAGTGCTGCTATGGGTGCAATCATGGAAAACAAACAGGGTCTGATTGACGCATGTAACGAAGTAGATCCCATCCTAGTAAAATTCGGTGGGGGTTGCAGAGATATTGAGGCGCGGCTGATTGAAACCGATTCTGGACCTATGGTAATCGTCCATATTCTGGTTGATTGCAGGGATGCAATGGGTGCGAATGCAGTCAATACGATGGCCGAGACGATTGCGCCCAAGATAGAGGGGATGACCGGTGGAACAGTCATATTGAGGATAATCAGTAACCTAGCTGTCCATAGATTAGCCAGGGTAAGTGCGATATTCACCCCCGAAGAGATGTCAGATAAGGGAGATACTCAGCAGGGGTCTGAAGTTATTGACGGGATTCTTCAGGCGTATCACTTCGCTAAGGCAGATCCGTTTCGTGCAACTACCCACAACAAGGGCATAATGAACGCCATATCTGCGATTGCAATCGCCTGTGGACAGGACTGGAGGGCGATAGAATCTGGTGCCCACAGTTATGCCTCTCATGAGAGGGTATACGGTTCGCTGACTCACTGGGAAAGCGATGATGACGGTAATCTGATCGGCTCGATTGAGCTCCCCATGGCGGTTGGGCTGGTCGGAGGGGCTGTACGTGTCCATCCTGCAGCACAGGCGAATGTCGCACTGTTGGGAATAACCACTGCAGATGAATTGGCCAAGGTCATGGCAGCAGCAGGTCTGGTCCAGAATCTAGGGGCACTCAGAGCACTTGCGACTGTTGGAATCCAAGCCGGTCACATGAAGCTGCATGTGCGAAATATGGCCGTAACTGCAGGAGCAGAGGGTGAAGAGGTCGATACTGTCGCTGCTAGACTCAGGGCCCAAGGTGGAAGAATAACTCAGAAGGCTGTGGAAGAGGAATTGGCTAAACTCCGCTCTGAGTGATTACTCGGCCTCTAGTGTGTCCTCATCGGACGATTCCTCTGAGAACTCATTGATGGATAGTTGCTCCTCGGGAGCGAGTGAGGCAGCCAACTGAGCGCTAGTCAGTCCCATCTTCTCGGCCTCCTGCCTGAACCAGAAGCGGACCTTTCTGTACTCGACTTCGGGACATCCGAAGTATTCAGCGAACCTGCGAGTAGTAGTCAGTCTGCGAGTTAGTCCATCCCTCCTACGGTCGAGCAGCCCCATCTTTGCGAGGTCCCTGACATGCTCGTACGCTCGCTGCCCCAGCATATCGACCAACTGGGATTGGGCCATGGGCTGATGATAAGCCACTAAGGCAGCGGCAGGAAGGAGTCTTTGAGGGATATCGGCTCTGAATGATTCTGGCAGATGTGGTGACAAGCCCGGTCTGACCTCGAAGATCCACCGTCCTGCGACATCCGCCAGTTGCAGGGCAGAGTCCCTTCGTCTGCGGATGGTGGATTGCAACTGACGCAGTGAGGCCTCAACCTCTTGGGGAGGTCTTTCAAGTAATTCGGAGAGTTCCGCGACCGACATCGACCTGCCAGCCCCAAACAGTATTGCTTCTAGGATAGTGGAAAGTTCGGGATCAGACAACTTCTGCCACCTCCGGAATCTTAGGCTTAGGATTGAGTCTGAGAGATAGAGTGGCGAAATCGTCTTCCTCGTCCCACAGGTCTTTGAGGGTAATCTCGCCATTCCTGCCGCTCTTCTGCTTGAGATCCACGAACCCTCTGTTGGTCAGGAAAAGAGCCGATATTAGTGCTGCCACTTGTGCTTCGGCTTCTGCTTCCTCCAATGGCATTCCATCTTCAATCGACTTTGAGGTTAGGTCCTCTACGAGTAATTTCAGGGAAACCGGGTCTCCGGTATCGGAACGGGATTTGAGTGACTCCCATGTTCTCTGGAGATCTCCCTCAAGATCTTCGATGTGTAGACTTCCGCTGAATCTCTCTCTAGCTCTCTCATGGGCGTCGCGCCTCTCCTTGGCAATCTCTTCTCGCAGTCTCTGTTCAGCGGCCAATCTGCCAGCATCCTGTAGACCCATGAGCAATTCCCCTAGAGTTACCGGGCGACTCTCGTCTCGATGGATTCGGCCTTCGAACATCTGCGGTAGAGTCTCGTCTGCAGCCCCGGACAGCACTCCTACGGAGAAGTTGTAGTCGGCATCATCGAAGTCAGCCTCCCAACCTCCATCGAATTCCCAGGTTTCTTCCTCTTCTTCCTCAAAGGCTCTTTGTTGTCTATCAAGCAGTGTAACAGCTTGTCCTCGAAGAATACACCAAGCCATTCTGACCAGCCTGCCACATGTTGGCAAGTCGATATTTTCGGCCTCTTCGATTCTCTGGTTGAACATCTCGATGAATGTTGACAGATTCACATCCCAGGGGTCGAGGTCTGATGATTGAAACAACTGGAAGACCAGTGCGACCGATCTGTCGAACGGGTCGAGCAGGAACTGATGCTCTGCCTCCTCTAGCAATGAGAGTTCGACTAGTCTGTCAAGGTACTTGCTGGTCTCAAGGTCGGCTTCGCCGTCAAGTATGCTGGAGACAATGTCGTCCCTCATTGCGTGGCCATCGAAGACGGTCATGACTCTGCCTCCTTTTGCAGTTCCTCGGGCATCTCAGCCTCTGTCTCGGGCTCTTCGGTCAACACAGATTCTCTCTCTTCCATGTCTTCGGTCCATTCCTCGGCTCTCTCTCTGAGAGAGTCCATGGTGTCGACTTCAGCGTCTACATCGGTGACTTCTTCCTCCTCTTCGATTTCGACTCCTGCTCGATCAGCCAGACCGCCTAGGCTCTTGGGTGTGCCTAGGGGTTCGGGTGCTCTGGGCATGTTCTCAGGATCTGGGAGTTCGGACATCGACTCCTTGTCGGCTGACGACTCTTCCTGTGCCTTGCGCTCGGCCTCGAACTGTTCTCCCATCTCGAGAGCGCTCGCTCTGTCGAAGTCGGTAATGAGTCGGCTTATCCCATCGCCGGCATGTGTTACACCGACGTGGTGGTCGGCTAGAGTTAGTGTTACCTTGCGCAGAGTCACCATGAGGAATTGTGCTCTTTGACTACGCATCCTACAAAGTGTGGCGATTCGCTCGGCATTGAACGGGTCGAGGTTCTGGTCCACCTCGTCTAGGTAGTAGAATGGACTCGGTTCATAGTCCTGTAGTGCGAAAATTAGTGCTAGAGCAGCCATCGACTTCTCGCCGCCGGAAAGCATGCTCCTGCGAGTATTCTTGCTCTTTCCTGGAGGAACACAATCCATCTCCATTCCGCCTTCGAAGGGATTCTTCGGATTCTCCATTCTGAGACTACCACTGCCTCCGGGCTGCAGAATCTCGTACACCTTCGAGAAGTTCTTGTCAACGTGATTGAATACGGCCATGAGGCGTGTCTTTCTCTCAGACTCAAGTTGGTCGGTAAGCGAAATCAACTGGTCTCTCCTTGAGCGAAGTAGAGATGCATCTTCTGCTAGCGCGGCGATTCTGTCTGCCGTGATGTCGTACTGCTCTATGGCGAGCATGTTTACATTGCCGAGTTGACCGAGGCGGCGCTCGAGCCCCTGCACGCTCCTTTCCGCCTCGGCCACTGTCGGCAGATCTACATCAGCCGGTGGAATCTCGATTCCTGCGGCCGCCAATTCGGCCACTATCTCTTCCACTGCCTCTCTCTTCTGCTGGATTTGTCCGTTCAATTCCTCAATTCTGGAGGATAGAGTCTCCCTTCTCTGGGAGAGATTGTCCAATGATGCCCTCAGCATGGCCCTCTCATCTACAATCTCATCCCTACGCTCGTTGAGGGCTTTCTGCTCCTCGTCGAACTGAGATGCTTGCTCTCTGAGATCATCTAACTTCTCTGTCGCCTCTGCTATGCTGGACTTGAGCGCTGAGATTCGACTCTCGGCCTCAGAGACGATGGAAAGTTTCTTCTCAATCTGCTTTGAGATATCGTCAACTCTTTCGGTCAAGATTGCAATCCTCTCGTTGGAACTCGATATTGCAGATTCTGCTGCGAATCTCTGACGCTCTGCTTCGGTCATCTTACGTTCGGCGTCTCGCAACTTCTTGGACAGGTGATCGGGGGCGTGGTCCTGTAGGTCCTGAGCAGCCTCAGCCCTCTCCTGTAATGTTGAGTCGAGTGCTTGCTTGGCCTCGGAGGCAGCTTGCTTGGCCTCTGTGTTGGCCTTTTGGTGGTTCTTGAAGTCAGAAATTGCCGCTTGGACCTTCTTGCGGACATCCTCGACATTCTTCTGAGCCCTGTCCATATCAGATTTCCAGTTTCGTGCTTGGAGTGCCTTGTCTGAATCATCGAGGCCATGGATTCGATCTCTCAGCGTCTGTTGGTTATTACGCAACTCCCTGAGGGCTGCTTCAACGGTGGAGTAGATTAGATTCGCTTCTTCGACTGCTGCTTCTAGGCGGTCTAGGCTGCTAGAAACAGAACCACCACCAAAGGCGTTTGAGGTATTCTTGGTAGCAGATCCACCAGTCATCGCTCCCGAGCTCTCGATGAGAGAACCATCGAGTGTAACCATTCTGACTCCACCCATATTCCTCCTTGCTACCTCCATCGAGTCAACAACCAGAGTATTTCTGCTGACATACCTGACAGCTGTGTCAATCTCAGAATCGTACTCAAGCAAGTCGTGAGCGAAGCCGACAACGCCCGGGTTGTTGGCGACTATCAAGGAGCGGCCACCGGGTCGGTTGATGCTTAGTTTGTTCAGAGGAAGGAAGGTTGCCCTTCCACCACCGTTCTGCCTCAACCATGCAATACACTTGGCAGCGACGTCGTCATCGTTGACTACGATGCTCCTTAGGCCTGCACCTAGTGCTACTGCGAGTGCCTCCTCGTGAGCATCGTTCTTGGGAGCTGTGAGCTCACCCAGAGAACCCAGAATGCCCTTGATTTCTCCACTCTGCCTGAGTTTAGCCAGGGCAGCGAGGGTGATAGCTGATCCAGGAGCCTTGGTCCTCTCCTCCTGACGGGCTCGGGCTCGACTGAGTTCTCGCTCCGATTCTCTGACCTTGTTCTCAGCCCTGTCTCTGTCATCTGCCAGTTCTGCCTCCTGCTTCTGCAAGCGGCGTAGTTCCTCGGCTAGAGTTGTCCTGTCCTCCTGTGGGTTGTCACTCTGCAGATCCTCTCCAACTAGTTCGAGGTCGTCTCGCACCATCGTGGCTTCTTCGAACATCTCCTCGAGGTCTGCGAGTTTGCTTGATGCATGTTGCTCGGTCTGCTCGGCTCGGTCTGCTGAAAGTCTCTTCTCGGCATATGCTGACTGAGCCTCATCGACTTTGTCTGAAACACGACCTAGTGCACGCTTGAGATCGCGTCCGTGCTTGTCGCCCGACTCAATGGCCTGCCTCGCCTCGGCCTCCTCATTGGATGCCTCCTCTGTAGCGGTCTGGGAGTCAATGAGTTTCTGTTGAGCGGATTCAAGCGAGGAGTTGGCTTCTGCATGAGCATTCTGCGCCCTCTCAAGTTCCTTGCTGAATTCCTCGGCCTCGGAGTTGGCTGAATCAATCACTTCCTCTTGGTCAGCAATCCTATCGCCTCCGGTCTCCATCTCGATTTCGTACTGACGGATGGTATCGAGCAGTTCCTTTGCGTCGCCACTCATGATTTCGTTGATTTCCGATTCGACTCTGACCATCTCCTCGTCGAGTGAGAGAAGTGACTTGTTGCCGTCAGTAATCTGATTGCCGATCTCATCGATTTCGCCCATGTAGCGGGTCCTCTCCTCGCTGAGTAACTCAACATCTTCCGACCTGTTCCTGTGCCTAGACTGCTGCAGCACGACTCTGGAGTCGTCGAGGTCGTCCTGCAACTGCTTGAACTTGAGTGCCTGCTCGCGCTCCTTTGAGAGACTCTTCAAGCGACTCTTCTGGTCATCCTCAAGAATGCCAATAGTCTCGATGCTGTTCTCTACATGCTTCCTCTGAGTGTTAGATTTCCTGATTTCATCGTCGTAGGCGGTGACTCCGGCTACATCCTCGATAATCTTCCTCCTTTTGTAGGCCGTCATGGTCGCAAGGTTGGTGACATCGCCTTGTTTGACGATGTTGTATCCTCCAGCTCTGAGTCCGGCCTCGGCTAGTACTCTTCTCATCTCGGTAGCAGTAGATGGCTTGTCTCCGATTCGGAAGGCCGAGATTGGCGCACCCTTCCTGCCGAGTTTTACAGTGCGAGTGAAGCTGACCTCGTCGGAATCGACTCTCAATCTCCTCCTGCCGGTCTCGTCGGGTTCATTGTTGAAAACTAAGGTGGCTGACATGTGCTTGGCTGGCCTTCCTCGCTTGCCTCCGTTGAATATCAACTGAGTCACATTCGATGCTCTGAGGGATTTGGTGGACTTCGGCCCAAGCACGAATTCCAGTGCATCCAGTGTGTTGGACTTGCCTGAACCATTGGGTCCGGTAATCGCTGAGAATCCCTCCTCTAGAGGGATGATGACCTCTCCTCCGAATGACTTGAAGTTCTCAAGTTCCATTCGTATAAGATGCATCCCCTCACCCATTCGCCGTGCGAATTATCGCAGACGACATTCGCGCGCTCCCATTCTGTTCGCCTATGAATGTTGAGGCTGCCATAGGCGCAGCACAACGATTACTGAGGGTGCCAATAATCGCCGTCTATTAATCGAAGTCAGAGGAGATTTCGATGCCATTGACCAGAGCATGGAGCATCTCGTTCCTCGGAGTGGGGACTCCCGCCGACTCGCCGATTTCAACAACCGCCCCGCACAACTGGTCAATCTCGGTTTTCCTGCCGGCCATGATGTCTTGCAGCATCGAGCATCTGTTATCTGCAGTATTGGTTGCGACCTCTCTGAGAATTTCTTCTAGGTCCAACTCAGAGAGGTCTACTCCGCTGGCTCTTGCTACCGAGGCAGCCTCAGACATCGCAGAGATGGCTTGGTCCCACAGTTCCGGCACCTCGAGCAGGGCCCCGTTTCGTACTCCTGCTATGGAGCACACCGGGTTGATTGCCACATTGACTAGGAGTTTTGTCCAGATTGATCTGTCGATGTCATCTGACCACTCTGGAGATAGTCCGGCTTGTCGTAGAATCTCGACTAGCCTCTGGGCGTTGACGGAGGCGACAGAGCGATCCAGAGAGCCGATGGTTATGCCTCCACGTCCGACCCAATGGGTGCCCGTATCGCCTCTCCAAGCCCCATGGGTCGTAATCCCTCCCAGCGTCCTTTCTCTGCCGAGGCGATGAGATAGAGCTTGGGCGTGACCCATACCGTTCTGCAGGCTGATTGCTATGCCGACGTCTTTGAGAATCTCCTCTGTCAACTGAGCGAGGACGGGTGTGGAGTCCGCCTTGCCACAGATAAGAGCAGCATCGCAACTGTGCCTGATTGCCTCAGGAACTGGTCCGGACTCACTATCGAAGGTTGTAAATCTCTCAGGTGGGATGGCCTCAATCGAACCTTCGGGAGTATGCAGGACCAGTCCTAGCGTTGACAGGTTTCTCGCCGAGTTGCCTCTGGAGATTGCTACGAGGCCACAGTCGGTATCCGAAAGTGCTCCAAGCAAGACCCCTCCAATCGAGCCTACTCCGAGGATTGCTATCTGCATCACACTGCCTCCGAAGACCGGGCCGCGAAGTGCAGCGTGATGCCATCCTCGTCGGCCGTGACCCAGGCTGCCCACCAAGCGGCGGGGTTTCCTGAGGCGGATGCATTGGCAATTACTGATGAATTCGCGGGTACTTCATCCGGCGCCCATGCCTCCCAGTTGTCCCAAGTTACCGCATCCCCGGACCAATCCAAAGAAATCGGAATCGATTCGTTCTCACGGTTCACGATACTGAACTCGCCACCTGGCATCCTGAACCCGAGGGACCCAGGATTAACCATGACATTCGGACCCTCGACCACACCGTACGAAGCGAGCATGGCAGTACCATTGCACGTTGCCAGCCAGCCAGAAGAAGGGAATCTCAGTGTAGCGTTGCCCGTCTGTCCGGCTGGGACGAAGATCGCCGAGCGGTCAGAGAGATCCCTCTGCCAGTCTCGCGTTGCGTTGACCTCGGCTATAGCCTCGGAGGATGGGCAGAATGCCGATCCGGAGTCTCCACGTGTGATGATGTAACCAGAACTGGTATCGAACCACCCTGGAATCTGCCACTCACCCTCGGAGATCTGAATCTTCGGCTGAGTTCCCTCGATGGGCAGGAAAAGAACATCATTGGTGAGATTCTCTCTTGACACCACAATTGAGGGGCCTATGCTCCGGAACTGCTCATCCTGCACAGACAAGGATTGGATTGCGCCATTTTGGCCACGCATGCACATGTCATGCAGCCCGGGCCCCAGTGAGGTCTCATTCTCAAAGGACCAGAACGGATTATGGTTGGACAGGTTGACGTGGTCATCCTCGACCACTAGTAGTTCCACGCAAATCCTTGGGGTATCAGTGTCCTCTACCATCACCCAAAGGGGGTCGATCGGCGTGGTCGTCCCGGATGGTTGGAACACGATTGCATGCTCGGTGATGTGATTGGATACATCGACTAGTATGACCAGTCTGAAAGTCTGCTCTGTGGCCTCCAAGTCCTCGCGGGACAGGCTGATTGAAACGCTGCCCTTAGAGGCCTGTGTGATATCGTCGAATCGGCAAGCCCCTCTCTCATCCAAGCACTCAGAATCAATCTGCCAGCCTCCGAACGGGGCTCCTTCGACTCGCATCTGCAGCCAACCCGATACTGGCATAATTCCCGCGGGCTCCAACACCAGTTCGACAGAAGCCTGCCCGTCCTCAAAGGCAACGAAATCAGGCCATGAATCAGTCGAAAGACCTCCGTCCCAATCTTCAATCTCAAAACTGGGCTGCAAGCCTGGATAGCCCAGTAGCAGAATCGCGATGGCCATTGTGGCAATCTGACGCATCGGAATCTCATCGAGTCCGACATGCTCGTCGACAACGAAGGGTTCGGGCATCTGCTCTGGGCTGAACCTGCGCCAGGCTGCTACTGCCGCTAGCAGCATCCACGGCCAGTACTCGGTGGAGATGAAAATCAGCAGTACAAGACCCAAGGTCGAGATGAAGATTGATGTTTGGTTTCGGTCGTCCTGCATCTCCTTAGGGCCGAGCAATGCGTGGAGGATTCTGTCTCCGGGGAAACCCGGAATCGGGAGTAGCAAAGCCCATCCGACAATTGAAAGAGCGATTCCGGCAAGTCCGATCGGGTGCATCCACTGCAGCCTTAGTGATGCATGAGGTTCGACAAGAATTGAACCAAGAATCTCAGTAATCAGATTCAGATCGACTGAGACCGGCGCGGACTCGTATGCAGGTGGTTGAATGGAAGTCAACCCTAGCCCGACTATAGTCAGCAGGGTTCCGCAGACGAACATCACGGCCGGGGCTGTAAGCTCAATCAGTCCTAGCGCTCTACGATTGGGTACAGGGTGGAGGTCAGGTCGGGTCTGTCCGATTGCGGAGACAAGGCTGAAGGGCCAGTCCGGGGAGAAGACCGGGAAGGCCAAAGGAATCAGGTGCGAGTTCTCGACCTCGAATGCCTTGGCTACGAAGATTCGTGCATAACTGGCTAGCAGTACTGAGCCAAGAAGTGGGAGGGTAAAGAAGACAATCGCAGTCTCGAGAATCGAAGAATCGAATGGTTGCAGATCCGGCTCCATGGACGAGATCCAGAGCGACCCGGACAAGGTGGTGAACGATGCGGCGAGTAACCAGACCAACGATTGCTGCCAAGAGGGCATTACAACCGGTTGAGTCGGCAGGGATCCGATTGACATCACAGGGGGGTCGCCCTCGTCCAAGACTGCGATTAGACTCAGGGGCTTGAGATGGCGATTCAGAGAGATCAGGCACTCGCTGGGATCACTTCCTCCTCTACCGTTCACCTCCCAAGACAACTCCGAGAATCCTTGTCCGCCAAGCAGGAAGTATCTGCTGCAGATGACTTCGAGGAGTTCTCTGTCACCCCAAGTCTCGGTGTCAAGAAGATGGGTTGTTGTCTCCGACATGGTGCCACCTTGGTACATGGCCGGGGTAGGTCTGATTTGACCCCTCGCACGTGGGCACGGCGAACAGAGTTCGCCGAATCACTTGTTCTTGAAGCGCTTCAGGCGGAATGTTTCCTCGCGCTCCATCTCCTCAAGACGGAGTTGGATGAAGTTGCGGGCTTCTTCCATCTGAGGTATGACAACATACTCCAAGGCGTTGACTCTTCGCTTGGTAGCCTCGATCTCGACTAGCAGTCGCTTGAGCGTGCCTTCCATCTCGGCTGCCTTGACAATCTTCTCAATAAGGATAGAGTAGGCATCGGATGCCTCGTCGATGTAAGCCGAGCCACCAATCAATCCTGTACCGCGCTCATCGATGCTTGTAGTCAGGTTGGTACCTTCCACATTCGGTACCACTACACCCATGATATTGCGTCGGCTGACGGTGACCTCAGGATGCCTCGAGATAGCGATGGCAGCGCTCTTGACAGCGAGCCCGCCCTCGATTGCGCTGGCGAGGCTGATAGACTGGACTGCCTCACGATAGGTTCCGACCAGTCCCTCTCTTGCCTCAATCATCTCGGACAGCAGGGCTCTGAACTCGTGGAACAGGCCGTCGCGCTTCATCTTGAGCAGATTGTAGCCATTCTGAGTCTGCTTGATGCGTCGCTTCAGGTTAATCAACTCAGACCTGGTTGGCTTGATATCGAGCGCCATGTTCTACCTCCTGCTATTCCTGTGACTGGTTCACGACTTCTTCTCTGTCGGGTGGTACTTGTCGATCCACTTCTGATCGAGTCTGACCAGATACTTCGTGTCGATGTTTGTCAGCAGGTCCCAGGCCAGGTCGAGAGTGCCCTCGTCAATCGAGCGGTCCTCGTCTCGGCTCTGTCTCAGGAACTGGTCTTCAAAGATATCAGCGAACTTCAGCAACTGCAGGTCACGCTCGTTTAGAGCATCCTCGCCGACAATCGCCACCAGTCCTCTCAGTTCCCTTCCTCCTGCATAGGCTGCGTAGAGCTGGTCGGAGACTGACTTGTGATCCTCTCGGGTCTTGCCCTCGCCGATTCCAGCATTCATCAGTCTCGACAGAGATGGAAGAACGTTGATCGGGGGATAGATGCCCTTCTGATGCAACTCTCTGGAAATCACAATCTGCCCCTCAGTGATGTATCCGGAAAGATCCGGAATCGGGTGTGTTATATCGTCTCCAGGCATGGTCAGAATAGGGAACTGAGTGATGCTTCCCTTCTTGCCCTTCACCATGCCTGCCCTCTCGTACATCATAGCTAGGTCAGTGTACATGTAACCGGGGTATCCGCGCCTTCCGGGAACCTCCTCACGGGCGGCTCCGATTTGACGCAGAGACTCGCAGTAGTTGGTCATGTCAGTGTAGATGACGAGTACGTGGTAATCGTGCTCGAAAGCGAGGTACTCCGCGGCAGTTAGAGCCAGTCTAGGAGTAATCAGTCGCTCGACGGCTGGGTCGTCTGCTAGGTTGACGAACAGCACAGCGTTCTCCAGAGCGCCGGTCCTCTCTAGGTCGTGCACGAAGAAGTTGTACTCCTCGGCGGTGATTCCCATCGCGCAGAACACCACAACGAAGTCATCGTCGCTGCCCACGAGCCTTGCCTGTCGGGCAATCTGCAGAGCGATGTCGTTGTGAGGTAGACCGGATGCCGAGAAAATCGGCAGCTTCTGGCCACGTACCAGACTAGTACAGGCATCGATAGCCGAGATTCCAGTCTGGATGAACTGCTCCGGGCTCTCACGGCTGTATGGGTTGATGGCCGCACCGATGATGTCGGCCATGTCCTCTGCGACAATCTCGGGCCCGCCATCTCTTGGCTTACCCGCACCATCTAGGATACGTCCGATGAGTCCCTTGCTGACCGGTAGTCTGAACACGTCTCCGAGGAACTTGACTCCGGTCTGTCTGTCCACGGACTCGGTTCCCTCGAACACCTGCACGATGACCTTGTCATCGCTGGTGTCGAGCACCTGTCCGTTCTTCATCGAGCCATCAGAGAGTCGTAGTTGAACGATCTCGTTG
>CEOQ01028289.1_pt1 | contig 23289 bp, 19 predicted proteins | sample 361351 | NCBI WGS metagenome assembly CEOQ01 (sample SAMEA2619907, study PRJEB7988) | marine metagenome | biome: marine biome (ENVO:00000447); feature: deep chlorophyll maximum layer (ENVO:xxxxxxxx); material: "saline water (ENVO:00002010), including plankton (ENVO:xxxxxxxx)" | depth 60 m | reverse complement strand
AAAAGAAGAATTTAATACAATGAAAAATAGCGCTATTATTGTTAACACAGCCCGTGGTCCAATAATCGATATGGAATCTCTTTACAAAGCTTTAAAAAATAATCAAATAGCTGGAGCTGCTCTAGATGTTACCGACCCAGAACCTATACCAACCAGTCATCCAATATTGTCTCTTGAGAATTTTGTTGTAACTCCACATATTGGCAGTGCCAGTATAGAGACAAGAAAAAAAATGGCAGTAGCAGCTGCTAAAAATATTGAAGCATATTTATTGAATAAAGCTATTCCAAGTAGTATAAACGGATAATATAAATTTAATCAGAGGTATGAATATGAAATCAGAAAGAATCGGGATAGATTGCGGTGGAACCTTTACTGATTTTATATTAATTTCAGATGATACTTTTACAGTCCATAAAATACTTTCAAATGCTGAAGATCCTTCTATTGCTATTGTTAATGGTTTAAATGATTTGAACAAATTAGATGTAGAAACTATAGCTCATGGAACAACAGTGGCAACAAATACACTTTTAGAACGAAAGGGTGCAAAAACTGGTTTAATAACTACTAAAGGATTTGAAGATGTGCTCAAAATAGGTAGGCAAAATCGTTCTTCTTTGTATGATTTAAATCAGGATAAACCAAAACCTTTGATATCAGACAATAATATTTGGGGTATCGCAGAGCGTATGGATAAAAATGGCAATATTATTTATGAGCTTGATGGTGAAAATTTAAATGAAATAATTGAATCTATAAAAAGTAGTGGTATTAATTCAATAGCTGTAAGTTTATTATTTTCTTTTCAAAATTCTTTACATGAAGATTTTATTAACCAAAAAATATCTGAAATTGATTTAAATTTATATAAATCCATTTCAAGTCAAGTTTTACCAGAATTTAGGGAGTATGAGAGAACAAGTACAGTTGTAGTTAATTCATATGTTGGACCAATAATTGATAAATATCTAGGTAATTTAGAAGGTAAGATTGAGAATTCTAATTTAAGAATAATGCAATCTTCAGGGGGGGCTATCTCTTCTAAACAAGCACGGAATCAACCGGTTCGGACTATGTTAAGCGGCCCTGCTGGTGGGGTTGTTGGTTCCTTTTGGATATCTCAATTAGCGGGATTTGATCATATAATTACTTTAGATATGGGGGGCACATCTACAGATGTTTCGTTATGTCCTGGAGAAATACAAAAATCAACTCAAACCAAAATAGATGGGTTACCTATTAGCGTACCGATGATAGATATAGTAACTGTAGGTGCAGGCGGTGGTTCGATTGCACACATTGATTCTGGAAATTCATTAAGTGTCGGACCTGAATCAGCATCTTCTAATCCTGGTCCTGCTTGTTATGGTGTTGGAACTAAACCAACTGTTACTGATGCTAACTTTGTCTTAGAAAGAGTATCTTCAGATTATTTCTTGGGCGGTAGAATGCCTTTAAATAAATCCAGAAGTGCGGCCGCTCTTGGGGTTCTAGGTGATCAATTAGATTTAAATTTGACCGAAATATCATTAGGAGTGCTAAAGGTAGTAAATTCTAATATGGAGAGAGCAGTTAGAAAAGTTTCTTTAGAGAGGGGATATGATCCAAGAGATTTTACTCTTGTAGCTTTTGGGGGGTCTGGGCCGATACATTCTTGTGAATTAGCAAGTGAATTAAGCATTCCTCGAGTTCTAATTCCACAATATCCGGGAGTTTTATCTGCATTAGGTGTTGCAATTGCAGATGTTGAAAAAGATTATGTGCAAACCATAATGCTTGGTGATGAAAAAGTTGATTTTGATTCAATTCAGAAATTATTTGAGCCTATGAAAGAAAATGGCATATATGACTTGGAACAAGAAGGTTTTCAGCAAAGCGACATAAATATCCAGAAATTGCTTGATGTTAGATATCATGGTCAATCTTTTGAGCTTACCATTGAATGTCCAGTTAGTGAGAAAAATTTTAAAGAAGATATAAAAAATACTTTTAATAGATATCATTTTGAAAGATTTGGGTACAATGATGAAACACAATCTTTGGAAGTAGTTAATTTACGACTAAGGGTAGTGGGGATAACTAAAGAAGTTGAAATGAAATCTGCAGAACCTGTACATCGTATGGCACAAGATTCTGGAAATGCTAACATTGGATTTGTTAATGCTGGTTTATTAGATTCAAAAGTTTATGAACGAAGCAAATTAGTATCAGGAAATTATTTCCAAGGACCTGGCTTAGTTGTGCAAATGGATTGTACTGTACTAGTTCCTCCTGATTGGAAAGCAAAAGTAGATGGTTGGCATAACCTTATTATTGAGCAAAATTGATGAATTAAATTAATGATAGGAGTAAATGATTAATGAAAATTACCAAAGTAGACTCTAGAGTGTTGCGCCTTCCTTTCACTTATCCATTAAAACCTGAAAGCCAAGCCTTTGCAACTATAGTTACTATTGAAACCGATGGTGGTATTTTAGGACATGCAATGTCTGTATATGCCATGCCTTACGCAATAAGAGATTTTATTAATTTTGAAGTAAAACCTCTAATTGAAGGAATGGATCCTATGAGAATAGAGCAAATAAGATCTGAAGTGCTTTGGAATCTATCCACAAAAGCCTTTACTGGTGTATTTAGCAATGCTTCTAGTTTATTAGATATTGCATTGTGGGATATAAAAGGCAAGTTTAGTAATCAACCAATTTGGAAAATGTTAGGTGGTTGTAACGAAGTTTTACCTGTTTATATCACATTTGGGTTAGGTTCATACAGTATTGAAGAATTGGTAACTGTTGCTAAACAATTATTGGATATGGGACAAACAAGACTTAAAATGGTAGTTGCTGCATCTTCGCAACCTACAATGAATGAAGTTATGGGGAGACCTACAGAGGACGATATTAATATTGATATCGAAAGAGTGGGAGCGGTTAGGGATGCAATCGGTAGCAAAGTAGAGCTTATGATAGATGCAAATAAGTGTGCAACATTACCTCAAGCTTTAAAGCTAGCAAAAGCACTTGAACAATTTGATTTAACTTGGTTTGAAGATCCCGTTGTACAATCTGACTCTAGATTGATGGCACAGTTAAGAAAAGATTGTAATATCCCTATAGCTGCCGGTAGTACAGGAACCAACGATTTGATTCACTATAGAGAATTTATCATGAATGGTTCAGTAGATATTTTACAACCAAATGTAAGAGATATTGGGGGTTATACTGGAGGGATTAAAGCTGCTGGTATTGCTCAAGCATTTAATATCCCACTAAATATGGGAGGAAATTGGCCTCATATCAATATGCATTTACATGCAGGGGTACCTAACGGTGGCCGTATAGAATTTCATTGGCAAGGTTGGAAAATTATTGAACAATATTACGATGGAGCACCATTGCCAGATAATGGCCAAGTTGTCTTACCTGAAAGTCCAGGTCTTGGGTTTAATCCTAAAGATGGTGTTATTGAAGAATATACATATAATTTTACAAATTAAGCTATCCACATATCTAAATATTTATAAGCATTACCAGTGTTCATAAGAATGATTTTTTCATCTGGATTAATAATTTTTGAATTAAGAAGATGTTTTAGTGCTGCTAAAGTAGCTGCTCCTTCTGGTGCAGGATATATCCCTTCATGAGAAGCAATCATTTTAATACAATCAATCATTTCTTCATCAGTGACCGTTAAAGCAGTTCCATTGCTTTCTCGAATAGCTTCTAGTATCAAGTAATCTCCTATTGCTGCAGGTACTCTTATACCTGAAGCAAATGTTTGGGCGTTTTCCCACATTTCAGCATTGTTACTTCCAGATTCATAGGCTCTTACCATAGGAGCACATCCAGAAGATTGCACACAGATCATTTTAGTTTTAGGTTTATCAATCCATCCTAATTCATACATTTCTTTAAATGCTTTCCATATACCTATAAGACCAGTCCCACCACCGGTTGGATATATGATTACATCTGGAGTTTCCCAGTTTAATTGTTCAGCAATCTCGTAACCCATAGTTTTTTTACCTTCTGCTCTGTACGGTTCTTGTAGAGTAGAGACATCAAATAAGTCATTTTCCTGTGCTTTTTCCCTTGATATTTTACCTGCGTCCGAAATTAAGCCATCAATTAATGTAAGGTTTGCCCCAGCATCTTTGCTTTCTCTTTGGTTTGCTTCAGGTGCATCTTTAGGCATAAATACATTTGCTTCCATATTACCTCTAGCACAATATGATGAAAGGGCCCCGCCTGCATTACCAGCAGAAGGCATGGTTAATTTAGAGAGGCCAAGTTCTTTGGCTCGGGATACTGCTGCAGATAAGCCTCTGGCTTTAAAGGATCCAGTCGGATTGCAACCTTCATCTTTTATATATATTTGAGAGCAATTTAAAGATTTCCCTAAATTAGGAGCATGCAAAAGTGGAGTCATTCCTTCACCAAGAGAAACGATATTTGATTCATTTTTAATTGGCATCATTTCAAAATAACGCCACATAGAATTAACCCTTTTAGGTAATATATTTCTATCGAAATTTGCCTTTGCTTTATCAATATCATATCTTACGTATAAAACTTTTCCACAATCATTGCATGTTCTATATGGTGTTATATAGTCATAAGTTTTTTGGCAATTTGTACATTCTAGGTATTCAGCATAACTGATCATAAAATCTCTCCAACAAGTATACATTTAATTTAGTGTTAAAGCCCAAAGGACTGACATCCCTGTAATTATAGTAATGATAATACTTTTTGTTAATATTGTTACTAATAATGCTGCAGAGGCTGCTAGAATTTTTGGATTATTGAATATTTCTAAGCTATTTGATTCATTTAACAATATTTCTGGAAATATTAAGACAGCTAACACCGAAGTTGGTACGTATTTTAATATATTTTCTAACCATTCGGGTGTTCTAGAATTGGTAATTTTATATATTGCACTAAATCGTATACTAAATGTTATGATTCCTGAAATTACAATTATAGCCCACATCATTGTTGACTCTTCCTAGGAGTTTTATCAAATAATACACCGATAATTAAACCAAATATTGATGAAAATATTATCCATAAATTTAATGGTAAATTGTTTAACAAAATGGCTAATATACCTGCACTTAATGCACATATAGCATGACTTTTATATTTTATTATTTCTGGTGCAATGATCGAAAGAAAAACAAGAGGTATAGCAAAACCAAGGTTTAATTCTTCTGGGATGATTTGACCTAATACAATGCCTAAAAATGTTGATGTTTGCCATGTTAACCAAAGAGTTATTCCACTTCCAAATAGATGATAATGGTGGAATACTGTATTTTCTTTTTTTTCTTGCATTCTTTTGATAGACACAGCATATGCTTCATCGGTTAATAAGTATGCAAGTATGATTTTCCAAGGTGTAGAGAGGTGAGCTAAGTATTTAGCTATTGATGCACTATATAAAAAGTGACGAAGATTAATGATACCAACAGAAATTACTGTTATGAATGGTACTGTTCCACTAGATACCAGTTTAACGAATGCAACTTGGCTTGCTCCTGCAAAAATAATTGATGACATGAAAAATGTTTGATTAGGAGAAAATCCTGCTTCTAATCCCAGGATACCGAATATTAGGCCAAAGGGTATAACTCCGATTAAAATTGGCAATACTGCAGAAACCCCAGAAAAAAATTCTTTATTTTTTGGTGATTTAATTATAATTGTTGGCATCTATTTTATACGATTTTCTGGAATATTGACCCAAGAACTCATTTCATGTGATTCAGTTGTTGCTTCTGATCTACAAATATAATTAGGTGATAATTGATCTATATTGGTTACTCCTAAAAGAGCCATAGCAATAGTTAATTCTTCTTCTAATATTTCCAGAACTCTTATTAATCCATCTTTTCCATCAGCTGCTAATCCTAAACATTGCATTTTACCAATAGCAACCGAATTTGCACCTAACGATACTGCTTTTGCAATGTCACTCCCACGCTGGATTCCGCCATCAAGAACTATTTCTGCTTTGCCTTCTATTGCATCTACAATTTCAGGTAGCATTTCCATACTTCCTTGACCATAATCTAATTGACGTCCTCCATGATTTGATACCCAAACAACCTTTGCTCCATGCTCTACTGCGAGTTTTGCATCTTCTCCAGTTGCAATACCTTTTAATAGTAATGGCATATCAGCATATTCTGTAATTTTATCAATAGTTTCCCATGTTACAGATGCTGCAAATTTAGGATCAGGTGGAGTTCTTCTAGAGTGTGGGAAAAATCTAGTCATCATAGGTCTCTCTCTTCTACTATAATGAGCAGTATCTACAGTTATACAGAGGGCTTTATAATCGGCTTCTTTTACTCTATTAATCATAGAAGTAATCCAATTCCAATCTCCATGGATATATAATTGAAATACCTTTGGGTTATTAGCTGTTGTGGATATTTCTTCTAAACTCGGAGAGCTTACTGAGCTTATTACGTCAATTATTCCAAATTCATTTGCTGCTAATGTTGCTGCAGCTGCTCCCATCTCAGTAAATGTTTCTTGAGACCCTATTGGTGCTAATATAACTGGCATTTTTGAATTGTGTCCAAGTAGAGTGTTTGAAGTGTCGATTTTCGATACATCCACTAATACTCGAGGTCGAAAAGCTAGTCTATCAAAAGCTAATCTATTCCTTCTCATAGTTGTTTCTGATTCTGATCCTCCCATTAAATAGTCCCAGGCACCTTGAGAAAGATTTTTTCTAGCAGCTCGTATAATCTCTTCATTACTTACATATTTCATAGTCATTAGTATGGCCTTTATTAAATTAAGTTTATATTTTGCATTAAATTTACAGTGGTGCTTATCGTAATATCTTCTCGATTTTTTCTCAATAATTTTTCGGTTTCTGTTAATTCTTTTGAAGCTTCTGGTGCATTTGCAAATGATAATCCGTATTGATTAGCACTTCTAGTTCCTTCCCAATGACTAACACTATCGTATCCAGTCAGTAATAAAATTCTTGTTTGTGATGAATTGGTAATATTTGACCATAGTCCTAATACTCTTCCTCCTTGAGATTGTACTCTTGGCCAAATACCTTTTTCTGAGCTTTCTACAAATGTATTTACATTTTTGGTTTCAATTATAAATTCTCTATATCCATATATATTTTTTAATGTATTGTTCTCATAGGACATCAATTTATTATTAGAAATTGGTTTTAATAAATTATTTTCTTTGTATACTATTTTTTCATTCATTAAGCTGGGTAAGTGTGTATATTTCTCCCATGCATTTATATCATGATATGCTGAGATGAGTATAAATTCGCTTGCTGGCTTGCCGATCATACCTCGTAATAAACAAATAGGTTTTATATTATTTTTTAAAATATTTGGAACGTAGTCTTTTTTTATAAAATCTAAAAATAAATCAGCTTTGTTAGATTTTATATCGAATTTAGTTTCTTCAAATATCATCTATTCACCAAATTTATGGGCCAATTATTGGTTCGTCTGCAGTATTTGGATCATAATAAGGGGGGTTTAAAGCCATATCGTTTATAGCTACAGTCCAGCTAGCTGGTACAAGGAATAATGAACCCTTTCCTTTTAAATTTACATAACTAGAAGACAGGTCAGGGGTTTCTGTTCCAACAAGAATTGTTAATTCATTTCCTGTTGATAAAGTAATAGTATATTCAGCAGTAGGGGTATCAATTCCATATTCTTCAGGATTTGTTAAGTTATTTGTGATTAATCTGGAACTTCTTGGTCCAGTGAATAATAACGGAATACCACTCCATCGATTTAAATCAACTTGATCCCCACTTTCTGTGAAGGTCCACTGTCCATTTATCTTTGTGAAGGACTCATTATGATCTTGATACTTTATATCTAATACTGACAATTCATCATATCCAATATCATAAAACCAAGGCGCTTCTAGGGTTCCCTCATCAGTTTTAGGTGGTTTTCGTAATTCAAAAAAACCAACATAAATACTTATTATTAATGCAATGACAATTAGTATAAATGATATTCTATAGTTCATTAGAAGAAACTATCTCCTTCGCCACCATGTCATAAACGCTAGAATAGTCATAAGAGCGGGTAAAGCAAACCAACTTAACCCTCGTATAAGCTGGATTTCTCTATCTGTAACCACAAGTCTTCTGTAAGTTAGAGCCTTGGCTCTAACGGATGCGAGTGATACATCTTCTGTTAACCAATTTAATGAATTTAAATATAAATCACTATTGTTAAAGTTATAAAAATGATAATTACTTATAAAATCAGTATCACCAAAAAGAACAATTTTGGCTTGACGCGTCGCATTGGCATCTGGATCTTCATTTATTGGTTTCAGTGCCTCAACAGCCATTGAAGGAGCTAAGATTGTAAATTGATCTTGATTACAGGTGTTTATCTCTTCATTAAATTGTAAACAACTTAACATTGTTGTACCTACTATAGGTTTTGCTCTTATATAATCTGGCATTTCATCAGCTGGAAGTACTTGATCAAAAGCTATAGTCCCTGGGAAATATACTTGGGATAAAGGGTCAGTTATAACATTAATTGGATCTACGGTTACAAATTGTTCTTGCTGGATCAAAGGAGTTTTAGGTTGATTGGCAAGAGAGCTGCCAAGATCAATGATTGTACCATCAATCATTGTAATTCCCCATTTATTAATTAAATTATTGTAACTATTTGGAGTTCCAGGATCTACACTTAATAATAATCTTCCACCGCCCTTGAGGTATTGGTGTATTAAGTTTGCTTCTATGTCTGATAAATCAATAGTTGGTCCAGGTATCACTAGTGCTGCAGCGTCATCAGGTATAATTTCGTATTGTGCAATAGAGAGAGTTTGTACAGCATAATTATCATTTCTCATACCGTCACGGGCTAGACCAAATCCTAATCTATCTTCTATGTCCATTATTGATGAATCTCTTTCACCATGGCCTGTAACGATGTAGATTTTTTTTTGTTGGATACCTGATGCAATCATTATTGCAGTTGAGATATCTCTCTCTTCAAATAATGGTGCAGTAAGGGTATAGGATAAATCGACTCCATCGGAATTTTGACCCTGAAAAACAATTGAAGGATACTCGGTTACACGAAGATTTTTAGCAAGTGTAGGTTCTAAATCTGGATCAATATATTTATAAGTAAATTTAGCGTTTTCTGAAGAACGATGCTTGAATTCATTTAGTAGATTTTCTGTAGATATTCTGTAACTTGCGCTAGTTGTGTCATTAGGTACAAAAAACGCTGTTGCCGTGATTGGGTGTTGTAAATTTTGCAAAATTTCAGTTGTTTGACTCGCTAAAGAATATTGACGAGTTGCAGTAGTATCTATTCTTATTGAGTTTCTTGCAGCTAATACATAAATTAAAACGCCGATTAATATAAACGCAAAGACCATAATACTGCTGTTTATACTGTAGCGTCCTTTTTTCTGAATTATGAAACCTAAGATATCTCTATAAGAAATAAACATACCGACTAATATGAGTAGTATACCCAGTACTATTGTTGTAATAGCAGTATTGCGGGATTCAGGTAAAAAACCATAAAAAATTAAACCAATAAATAGCGCCAATAATCCTGTTAAAGAAATAAGGAGGCTTATTACACCTTTTCTGTTAGAAGGAAGTAATCTAGATAAACGTTTTGTGCCTGTGTTTGACTGATCGCGAACCATATTATCGCCACCTTCTAGATTCTAGAGATCTGATTGTTAAAAACAGAAACGCTGCAGTCATTACTATAAAATAAGCTATATCTTTAGTATCCACAACTCCTCTTGAAAAGGATTCAAAATGTGATAGGAGTGATAGATGTTCAATTAATGTAGCAATAGGTCCGTCAATGACTTCATTGATACGTTGGAGTATTGTGAACAAAAATATTATTCCAAAACCCACGGATGCTGCAACAATTTGGTTGGTGGTCAAAGAAGATGCTAGAAGTCCTATTGATAAAGCTACCATTGCATAAAGTATGAATCCTATATATGTACTTATCATTGGACCTATATCAGGATTAGCCTGATATACAAAAAGAAGTAACATATAGAATAGGGTAAACAAAGTCATTGCAAGTAGAATAATAAAGCTTGCAAGAAATTTTGCGACTACAATTTCATAGTCTCTTATTGGAGAAGTTAGTAAAAGTTCTAAGGTACCAAGTTTTTGTTCTTCAGCTAACAATCGCATGGTTAATAAGGGGGGTATAAGGGGCATTAAAAAGTATGTTGCATTTGAAAATAATGCTCGTGCAGATGCTTCAGCAAATGCGCCTTCGATACTGGTAACAAAAAATACTCCAGTTAAAGTAAAAAAAACACCTGCAATAATATATGCCATTGGTGATGAAAAATAAATTAAAAGTTCTTTATAAGTTATTGCAGATATATTTTTCATTTATTTTCCTCAGGGTTTTCTTCATTTGTAGTAAGCCTTAGGAAGATATCTTCCAAGCTCAGACTTACAGCTTGTAGATTATATAAAGACCATCCATTATCTATAACTGATTTAGCTAATTCTGATCTTATTTCTAATCCCCCTTTACTAATGATATCGAATATTATTTTACCATCGTCTAGAGTTTGAAAATTTACGTCTTGAACAGATGGGTTATTTCGGAATACAGAAACCATATCGCTGGTTTTACCTAACGCCTCAATACGAATTCTTTCTGTAGCTTCTAATCGATTGGATAAGTTATCTGGTGAGTCAACTGCAACTATTTCACCATCGTTAATTATTATTACTCTTTCGCATATCGCACTGACTTCAGGAAGAATGTGAGATGATAAAATAATTGTTGAGTCACCGCCGATTTCTTTAATTAAACTACGTGTCTCAACAACCTGAATTGGGTCAATTCCAATAGTCGGTTCATCTAAAATTAAAACATCAGGTTGATGGATTATTGCTTGAGCTATTCCTACTCTTTGTCTAAATCCTTTCGATAGTTTACCTATAATTGTGTTTTTATATTCTTGCAAGCGACAGATTTCAATGACTTCATCAAGTCTTGATTTGATGGCTGTTTTTGTCATACCTCGAATTTTTCCAGTAAATGTCAGATATTCATTAACTTTCATATCGGTATACAACGGGGCATTTTCAGGCAAGTATCCAACATGTTGTTTTGCTTCAAGAGATTGATTTGCGACATCGTATCCAGCGATAGTAGCATCTCCAGATGATGCTGGCATATATCCGGTTAATATTCGCATAGTTGTGGTTTTACCGGAACCATTAGGGCCTAAAAACCCAATAATTTCTCCTTTATTGGCAGTGAATGAGACATCACTAATCGCAGGATATTCACCATAGAATTTTGTTATATTATTTGCCTGAACCATAATTTCAGAACTCATAAAAGATTCGCTCCATTTAAATTAAATACCTTGCATATTTGAATTATTATATTATTAAACACAAATGATATCCTATATCTGAATGGTATATAACTGTCAAGTGTTTAGATTTAATAATTTAAAAATTTACCACGACGGTGATTATATAACAGGTGAAAAATAATTGCATTTAATTGTTATAGGGTATAATTAAATTTTTTTTATTATATAGACTTAGCAGTTAATTTAGAAAGTAATACCTGGTGCGAATTATTGGAAATAATTCATTCTATATAGAGCAAAAGATATTAATCCTACTAAGAAACCTGCAATAGTACTTTGAATTAGAACAATACTCGTATATTGATCAAAAATATTAGAAGAGTTAAATAAATATGCGTATGTCGGTGCTGTCATCGTAGCAATTGCCCGAGAGAAAAAACCTATAACAAAACCTTCTGTAAATATACTTATTCTCAGACGTGTTATCAGATAGAAAGCAGTGGCAAGAGTAAATATAATCCAGAGAATATTTACTACAATAAAATGGATCCCCCATATCTCGAGAAGACCAATAGGTATACCGATTATAGAAAAATATAGGACATGTTTTTTGTCCATGTCATAACCCTTTATTAGCTTTTAGAATTAATTGTAGCTTGTGCAGCAGCAAGTCTTGCAACGGGAACTCTGTAGGGTGAAGCACTGACATAATTAAGACCCAAATTATGGCAAATAAAGATACTTTTTGGGTCCCCTCCATGTTCACCACAAATACCGAGTTCCAGATCAGAATTTGAAAGCCTACCTTTTTCAATTGCAATTTTCATTAATTGCCCTACACCTTTTTCATCGAGGGTTTTGAAAGGATTAGTAGAAAGGATTCCCTTTTCTTGGTATTCATTTAAAAATTTTGATTCTGCATCATCTCGACTAAATCCATAAGTTGTTTGAGTTAGATCATTTGTTCCAAAACTAAAAAATTGAGCATGTTTTGCAATATCGTCAGCTGTAATTGCTGCGCGTGGAAGCTCGATCATTGTACCAATTTTGTAGGAAGGATTTAGTTTATATTCATCTTCAACTTTAGAAGCCTCTTTAATTAACAATTCTTTAAGTATTATTAACTCTCTATAATCACCAACTAGAGGTATCATAATTTCAGGGATTGGATTATTACCCTCTTTAAGTAATTGACAAGCTGCAGTGAGTATTGCTTTTGTCTGCATCGCAACTATATCTGGATAAAGTATTCCTAAACGACAACCTCTTAAACCTAGCATAGGATTAGATTCTTTAATATCCTTCACAATTGCAAGTATATCCTCTAATTGATCTAATAACTCACCTTGGTTATTATTTATTTTTTCTTCATATATCTGATCTATTAATTTTTCATATGAAGGTAAAAATTCGTGTAATGGAGGATCTATCAATCTAATCACGACAGGTTTATTATCCATTACTTTTAATATTTCGTAGAAATCTTGAATTTGGAATTCAAGCATTTTTAAAATTGATTCTTCATATTTGTTCTGTTTATTATTTCCATTGGAATGAATTGATGATGTTGACATAATTAGTTGCTGGACCCAAGGTAACCTTTCCTCGCCAAAAAACATATGTTCGGTTCTGCAAAGACCTATTCCTTCTGCACCTAATTCTATTGCTTTACTTGCATCTTGAGGAGTATCTGCATTTGCCCATATTCCTAATTTTCTCGTAGCGTCTGCCCATTCTAAAATGGTAGATAATTCTTTGGTATCATTAGGTGATGGTGTTATAGTTTTCATAGCGCCTGAAAAAATTTCTCCAGATGAACCATCGATACTGATAATGTCATAAATTCGGAAGGTTTTATTACCAATAGAACATATTTTGTTTTGTTGATCTATGTGAAGGCTATCACAGCCAGTTATACAAGGTTTCCCCATACCCCTTGCAACTACAGCTGCATGACTTGTAGCGCCTCCTTTTGCAGTTAACACTCCAGTAGATGCATGCATTCCATGTATATCATCTGGGCTTGTTTCGTCTCTTACTAATATTACTTTTTCTCCAAGGTTTTTTAATTCTACTGCTTCAGAAGGATCAAAAACAATTTTTCCTACAGCAGCTCCGGGAGAAGCATTTAGCCCAGTGTCAATATATGATTTACTTTTTAGAGATAAATCTTCTTCGGAATCAGAGAATTTTGGGAGCATAAGTTCATTGATTCTTGTAGGGTCTATAAGATTTAATGATTCCTCCTTGGAAATGAGTCCTTCAGAAACCATATCTACAGATATTTTAACTGAGGCTAAAGCTGATCTTTTTGCAGATCTGGTTTGTAGCATATATAATTTATTGCTTTCAACCGTGAATTCCATATCTTGCGCATCTTTATAATGACCTTCTAACATTTCACTAATTTTCACTAGTTCACTGTAGAGTTCTTTATTACTTTCTTCTAGGCTATTGATAGATTTTGGAGTTCTAATTCCTGCAACCACATCTTCGCCTTGAGCTATATCTAAATATTCTCCAAATAACTCTTTGGCTCCAGTAGAGGGGTTTCTTGTAAATGCAACTCCAGTACCACTATTTTGATCTTTATTTCCAAATACCATTGCAACTATATTTACAGCAGTACCTAGATGGTCACTTATTTCATTGATTTTTCTATATTCATCAGCTCGGTCACTAAACCAACTTAAGAAAACAGCCTCAACAGCTAATTTTAATTGTGTGTATGGGTCTTGAGGAAAATCTGAGCCAGATTCTATTAATACTATTTCTTTAAATTGTTTTACGATGTTTTTGATATCATCAATATTTAGTTGGCTGTCACTTTGGTAGTTATTTTTTAATTTGATTTTATCTAATATAGATTCAAATTTGTCTGAAGAAATTTCCAGTACAACCTTACTGTACATTTGTATAAATCTTCGGTACGAATCGAATGCAAATTTTTCTCCTCCTGAAGATTTCGACAGGCCTAATACAGTGTCGTCATTTAAACCAAGATTTAGTACTGTATCCATCATTCCTGGCATTGAAACTGCTGAGCCTGATCGTACGGAAACCAGAAGGGGGTTATCAATATCTCCATAAGTTTTATTGGTAAGTGATTCAAGTTTCTTTATGTTTACAAGTATATCTTGCCAAATATAATCAGGAACAACGTGATTATTATTAATAAATTCTTTACAAGCTTTTGTGATTACTGTAAATCCTGGAGGTACCGGTAAACCAATGTGCGTCATTTCTGCTAGCCCCGCACCCTTTCCTCCAAGCAGTGAGTTCATATTCTCAGTTTTTTCGTCAAAAGCATATACCCATTTTGTTACGCGATCGGTTTTTTGCGACATAATCTACCCTTCATTAGTGAACTGCGAAACATTATATCATTTTCAGTTATCTTTATTCTACTATTAGCTTGATATAATTAGTAATTTTTTCCTAGTATTTAATAAACAATTGAAAATGGGTTTTTTGTCTTTAAATATCTATTAGATTTGTAAGAATAATTCGTTAAAATAAGAGAATGTTTTCGAAAACATTAAAAGATTCATTAGATATTGTCGAGGTAGCTTCGAGATATTTACCTGATTTAAAATCTGCTGGCCGAACATATAAATCTAATTGCCCATTTCATGAAGAAAGAACTCCTTCATTTGTAATATTTCCTGACACCCAAACTTGGAGATGTTTTGGGGCATGTGTGGAAGGTGGCGATGTCATCAGTTTTGTGATGAAAATTGAAAAAATTGATTTTCAACAAGCTATTAAATTATTGGCAGACTCCGCTGGTATTGAGGTTCCTCGATACAATAATGTTGAGGAAAATGTTGAGTTATACAACATAAATGAAAGTGCATATAATTTTTTCCATAACTATTTGTTGTCTGAGAATGGTTTAGCAGCTCGAAACTATATGATTAATAATCGGGGTGTAGATAAAGATACAATTACAAAATTTGGTTTGGGCCTAAGCCCTAATGATAATCGACAACTACCCAGACATTTAGAAAATTTAGGATTTAGTAACAAGCAAATTTCAGAATCTGGACTTGTATTTATTCGTGAAGATGGCATTCCTAAAGATATTTTTGCAGGTCGATTGGTATTTCCAATTATCGATTCAAGAAAAAAAGTTTTGGGTTTTGGTGGCCGATCTTTAAATGATAATGGCCCTAAGTATATAAATTCCTCTAAGACAAAAATTTTTGATAAATCAAGTTCTCTGTATGGAATCAACCTAGCAAAAGAAGGTATAACAAATTCAGGAAAAGTTGTTTTAGTAGAGGGTTATATGGATGTTTTAACTGCTCATCAATTTGGTTACGATAATGTAGTAGCATGCATGGGAACAGCGCTTACAGAATCACAGGTCCGTTATATTTCAGTGCTAAGTAAACAATGTGTTTTAGCATTAGATTCAGATACCGCAGGTAATGAAGCTACATTTAGGAGTATTGAAAATAGTTGGAAAGCTTTTGAACGAGTTTTAGTAGGAAAGAAAAATAATATTTCACTATATAAAACATCAAATAAAATTGATTTAAGAATTGCTCAATTTAATTCTGGTAAAGATCCAGATGAAATTATTCGTACGGATAAAGATTTGTGGGAAAATAATATTGATAATTCCAAGCCACTTTTAGCATATCTTATTGAAAATGCACCACTTAGATGGAACATTATATCTAATCAAGGTAAACAGTTAGCAACTGAAAACATAGCTCCTTTGATATTAAGTTTGGATAATGACTACGATAGAGAATATTATTACAATCTTTTTGCTAATACATTGAATGTAGACATTAATGTTGTAAAAAGCGCTGTTATTTCAGCAAATAGAAAAAATAATTCAAATGATGTGAAAAATTTTAATCAAAAGGTAAACTATGGTACAATAGAAAGTAAAGATAACTCATATTTACTTGAAGAACATATGTTGTCAATGATAGTCAAATGGCCCCATCTTTTCTCTTTAGCCGAAAATGCAGATATATCATGGTTTAGTATTTGGGAAAATAGGCAAGTTTTCGATATATTATTAAAATATAACGGTTCTCAAGAAAGCATAATTGAAGATGAAGTTAATATATCTCAAGATGTTCTGTCCCGTATGGAGGACTTAAGGAAGATCGATCTTCCAAGTATGACAAAAAGTAACAAGGAAAAAGCAGTTAAACAGTGTGTACTTAAATTACAAGAGCGATACTTAAGGGGAATAAAAAAAGAAGAAGCTAATGTATGGTTGAATAAGTCAGAGTTAAATGATGTTCCCTCTCAAGATTTGAGTCATTTGAAAGAAAAAGCTATTATTGTTAATGATATGCTTTCGGATGTATTTAATAAATCTACTAAAAAAAATAGTGATAATTAAAGGACCTTAATATGCCTAGAAAGAAAAAAATAGATACAAATGATGAAAAAGACAAATCATCTTTAGCCTTAGAAGATGCACCTGATGAATTTGATGAATCTGAAGTTGAGCCAGATATTAACAGTATTGATGCACCTGATGATGCTCAATTAGTAGCATTAGAAGAATCTCCAGAAAATATTGATTTGGAAAAAATAGATTTATCTGATGTTGTTCCTGAAAAAATAACTGAGTCTGAAAATGATTCTGAGCAGGATACAGAAAGATCGGCTGAGCCAAATGATATGATTGATGATCCTGTTAGGATGTATTTAAGAGAGATTGGGCGTGTAGCATTATTAAAAGCTAAGGATGAGCGTGGCTTAGCTCAAATCATGGAAAATGGCAAATATATAGAGGAGATACATAAGTCATATCAATCTATGTACGGTAGAGATATGCCTGCACCAGATACTTTTGTTGAAATGTTAAAGACATTAAGTCAATTAACAAATATTACTAATATTGTTGAAAAGATTATGGAAAAAGAAGGCCACTATACACTTCAGGAGCTTGTGTATGATGAAAAATTACAATTCTTTTTACAAAATAGTTTTGATGAAGAACAATTGTTGGTTTGGAGTAAAAAATACAAAATTGATACAGAGGACTTGAAAAGAAATATTATTTCACTTTCTATAAATACTCGATTGCTACCAAAACAAATTGAATATGTTTTAGATATGAATTCAACACTAGAACAATTAGCTGCTATAGTTGAAGAAGGCCCTTTAGTTGATAATCTATATCCTTATGAAATGATACTTCAACAATATCTAGATGAGATGACTGCTGGGTCAGAAGCAGCACAGCAACATTTAGCTGAAGCTAACCTCAGATTAGTTGTCTCAGTGGCAAAAAAATATATTGGTAGGGGAATGTCACTACTTGATTTAATACAAGAAGGTAACATTGGTCTAATTCGTGCAGTTGAAAAATTCGACTATAGGAAGGGATATAAATTTTCCACCTATGCAACTTGGTGGATTAGACAAGCTATAACTAGAGCGATAGCAGACCAAGCAAGAACTATTCGAATTCCAGTTCATATGGTTGAAACCATTAATAAGTTACTTCGAACGAGTAGAAAATTAGTTCAAGAATATGGTCGAGAACCTTCAACAGAAGAAATAGCATGGGATATGGATGTTAGTGCTGATAAGGTCAGAGAGATTATGAAAATATCTCAAGAACCCGTTTCACTTGAAACACCTATTGGTGAAGAAGAGGATTCTCATCTTGGAGATTTTATTGAAGATAGGTCTGCAAAAGCTCCTGCAGATGCTGCCACAGAGACTTTATTACAAGAACAAATAATACAGATATTAGATAGTTTAACTGACAGGGAAAAACGTGTACTTGAACTTAGATTTGGTTTAGGAGATGGACGAGGAAGAACTTTAGAAGAAGTTGGAAAAGAATTTGGTGTAACCAGAGAAAGAATACGACAAATTGAAGCTAAAGCATTAAGAAAACTTCGTCATCCAGCTAGATCAAAACCTCTCAGAGATTACCTAGAATAGATGAAAATGAATCTACGTGGGGTAATTCCTTTTACCGCAATTGTGTCAGTTCTGCATTTTTTTGAAGATGCTGCTTTGATATTGCTTGGAAGAATGACAGACGTAAATATTTTTGTTCTTTTTGGAGGCACGATCATCTTTTCATTCGTTGTTGCGATTGTTGCAAAACATCCCTATATCCATAAGTTATTTCATGAAGACAACGATAAATAATACAATTAAAAAGGTTTTATTTCAGAAAATTTCCTGACTTCATTAATTTATTCAAATTACGACCGTTTTTACCGTATAAAGATTTCATCATTTTTTTTGTTTGATTGAATTGATTAATTAATTGATTTACTTCTACAGGCGCTAATCCAGCACCTGTAGCTATTCTTTTTCTACGACTTGCATTTAAAATATTGGGATTTCTTCTTTCTATTGGAGTCATTGAGTCAATCATATATTTCATTTTATTCATTTTTGATTCATTTTCAGCAAGTTTAGATCCCATCTGGTTTAAATTAATTCCAGGTATCATATTTATAATATTTTCAAGAGATCCCATATTTTGTATAGATTTCATTTGATCCAACAAATCATTAAAGTCAAAAGAATCAGAGGTTATTTTTTTTGTTAGATTTTCTGCTTTTTCGTAGTCAATTTGTTCATTAGCTTTTTCAGCAAGGGTTTGTAAATCACCCATTCCAAGTATTCTAGATGTGATTCTCTCAGGGTAGAATTTATCAAATTCACTAACTTTTTCACCTGTACCAATAAATTTTATTGGTAGACCAGTTTCTTTAACAATCGAAATGGCGCTTCCACCCTTGGAGTCTCCATCTAGTTTTGTGATTATTAATCCAGTTAGTCCTATTGTTTCATTAAATGAATTTGCAATTTCCACAGCTGTTTGCCCTATCATAGAGTCAACTACAAGTATACATTCTTCAGGTTTAACTTTATTTTTAATCGCGATTAATTCTTGCATCATTTTTTCATCTAATTGTGATCGACCTGCAGTATCTATTATTGTCCATTGATATTGATTATTACCTGAAAACTTAAGTGAATTTTCAGTAATCTTAATTGCGTCATTAATATTTTTGTCATAGTAAATATCAAGGTCATTATCATTTGATAATTTTATTAGTTGATCAATAGCTGCAGGTCTTACTAGATCATTAGCAACCAAGAGGGTTTTTTGGTTTAATTTATTCAGATAAAAAGACAGCTTAGCAGCAGTTGTAGTCTTTCCTGAACCTTGTATACCAACTAATAAAATGTTAGAGCATTTATTATTTGATTTTATAAGTTCTGAATCATCACTTTTTAGGATCATTGTTAATTGTTCTTTTAGGGATTCTACTAATATTTGACCTGGGTTTAGACTTTTTGAAAAATTAGTATCTGTTATTTCATTTTTAATAGATTCAATTAAAGATTTCACAACTTTAAAATTCACGTCTGCTTCTAATAATGCCATTCTGATTTGTCGCAAAAAATCATTTATATCATTTTCGTTTAGACGTCGCTGATTAATTAGTTTTCGAGTAATTTGTGATAATTTTGCACTTAAATTTTCAAACATAAATTAATACTACCTATTAATCTTTTTTTGGTTTCATTTACTAAAGTGTAAACTTCTATACAACACAACCTTAAATGTTAAAATACTATTATATGGTACCAAATAAATTGACAATTGAAAATTTTAAATCTTATGGATCATCTTTAAATCCATTGGATCTTAATGGTGTTCATATAGTTTGTCTTTCTGGCCAAAATGGACATGGGAAATCTTCTTTACTTGATGCAATCTGTTGGTCGATATGGGGTGATGAGGTCCATCGACCACAAGATGAATTAGTTAAACATGGCGAAAATGACATGAGAGTAGAATTGGAATTTTTTTCAGATGGATATTTTCAAAAAAAAGAGGGAAGAAATTTATATAAAGTTATTAGAAGATTTTCTAAAAGAAAAGGTTCAAGATCTGGAGCTACATCTCTTGAATTGTATGTGGCTCAAACAGGAGAGGTTGATTCTGAATTAGATTTTCAAGTATTAACAGGAAACACTATTAGAGATACCCAATCTTCAATATTGAAATTAGTTGGAATGGATTACCGAACATTTATTAATAGTGCTTTTTTACTTCAGGGCCGGTCAGATGAATTTACTAATAGTACCCCCGCACTTAGACAACGTACTTTAGGTGAAATATTGCAATTAGACTATTTTGATAAATTACAAGAATTAGCTCGAGAAAAAGTTAGAGAATTAAGATCGGATAAAACTACAGTAGAATTACAAGTTAATACATTGCAAGATCAGCTTGCTCGTTTTACTGAAGAGGAAATGGAGTTAAAGGTATTATCATCTGATTTAATTCAGGTAGATCAACACATTTTAGAAATTCAGCCATTATTAGAAAACCGTAAACAAGATTATTTACTTATTGAAGAAATTGAAACAAAAACATCCAAGCTATTGATAGATAAGAAAACATTGGTTGATGATTTAAGTATATTTAATAATCAGTTAAGCACCTTACAAAGAAAAATATCCGAATATCAGGATATTTTGGATAAAAAAGAAGTAATTCACGAAAATTTTCAAGAGATTAATCGACTAAGGAACAAGTTACAACAAAATAATAACCTTATAGGTCCCTATAGCAGTTTGATTGAAAGAAAAAAGTCTTTAGAAAATGCATTAGTACGTTTAAATGAAATTATTGAACAACTTGAAACTCTAAAACAAAATTTATTTTCAACTCAAAAGCTATTGGATGAATTACAAAATAAAAAAGAACAATTAAATTTATTGCAGTTACAAATACAAGAAAAAAATACTCATAATGATAATCTAAAAAACCAAATGGACGATCTGAAAGAAAAAATCTTATTAATAGAAGATAGTGAGCAAAATTGTCCTTTGTGTGGAACTGAATTGTTAAATGATCGTAGAGAACATGTAAAGGAAGAATTTGAAAAAAACGGAAAAACACTAGCTGATGCGTATAGGAGTAACATAACAATAATTTCAGAGCTAGAAACAAAAAAACTATCAATTTTAGATTACATTAATCAAAATGATAGTAATATAAATAATGAATTTATAAGAATTAATAGTCAAATTGCTGCATATACACAAGAGAGAAATTCATTAGATCAATCTGAAACTCAACTAAGCGAAATTAACAAAAATATCGAGGATTTAGGATTTGATCCTGTAGAAAATAAGATTCTTGAGGAAAAACTAATACAGATTCATTCATATGAAGATCTATTTAATCAACTAAGTTTAGCTGAGAAAGAAATACCAGAAATTGAAAATAGAATTAGTGATATTCAGAAATTAATTTTATCGAGAAATACAAATATAGAAAAGATAGACCATGAATTAAATGATTATGACATAAAGAAAAAATCAGCCCCTGAAATCAAATCAGAAGTCGAAAAACTACAAAATGATTTTGATAATTTGTTAAATCAAAAGATAGAGAAAAATTCACGAAAATTATCTATTGAAAGACAGTTTGAAGTATATTCCAGTCAAAAAACTGAATTAAAGCAATATGAAAATCAATTGCTAGAAATTAATAGTGAGTATGGTCGTTACGATGAACTTTCGACATATCTCGGACGAACAGGAGTACAAGCATTATTAATCGAAGCATCCATCCCTGAAATTGAAAAAGATGCTAATTATTTATTAGAAAAAATGACAAATGGAGAAATGTTTATCAATTTAGAAACTCAAAGACAAACACAAAAAGGTGACACTGCAGAAACGTTAGAAATTAATGTTTCTGATTCGCGTGGGATGAGAAGTTATGAAACTTTTAGTGGAGGAGAAGCTTTTAGAATTAATTTAGCTTTACGTATTGCATTATCAAAGCTGTTGGCAAGGAGATCGGGTTGTCCATTACCGACTATTTTTATTGATGAAGGTTTTGGGACACAAGACAATGTGGGTAGGGAGAGAATAATTGAGGTTATTAACCAAATATCATCAGATTTTGAAAGAGTTGTCGTGATTACTCATATTGAGGAAATTAAAGAAGCCTTTCCAGTTAGGATAGAAGTTATAAAAACAGAATCTGGATCTATTTTTGAATTAAATTAACAAAGCAGCTGGATAGCTGCTTTGTTAGTGTGATGCTTTATTTTTATACTCGAGATGAATGCATTAGAACTGTAGCTGCTCCTCTTGCCATTTCTCTTGGTGGGCGAGGAATAACAAACTGCATAGAATCCAATGCCTTTAATTGGTATTTTTCTTCAGCTTTTGCTAAAGCATTAGTCCAGTCTTCAGTTTCTATACCTGAAGGGAATGCCAAAAGATAAACAATTGCTCTATCTTTTAGTACACCACTTGCCCATTCTAGAGCTCCTCCAAGGCCACCATCTACTAAGGTGGTAAGATTTTTATCAGGTGTAACTAAAGCAGGGACAACTGCAACTTGATGAGCTTCTTTGTCGATATCAATTTCTATATCTGGACTAAATCCACCCTCACCTTGTGAGTTCCCTCTAACCGCAGTTACGTTTGCACTTATAGAAGACACTGGTCCTGATAAAGCATAATATGCTTCAGCAGGTAACCATCCGTAACCACCTACGTTTCGATCAATAAAAGCACTGAAATAATCAGGTCTATTTCCAAACCAAGAAGTAAGTCTTGATAACAAATATTCGCCTGTTTTTACTGCATTTTCGTTAGACAATATAACCTCCCCAATTAATTTTGTCGGTTTCTAAAGTATTACAAAGTATTACTCTTTTTATGATGATTAGCAAGTGTAAAAATAATAAATTTTAGCTTTATATGTCTCTTAAAGAGTTATTTCTGTTATGTTATTGTCAAAAAGTAATTTTGCTTCAGTTAAATTTTGAATTTCATCTTTGTTCCACCCGGGTGCAATTTCTTTGACTATTAATCGTTGGGATTCTACTGATATTACGCACAAATCAGTAACTATTAAGTC